>ERZ1292625.570-Hain-H41-01um-R1-570-length-53945-cov-13_pt1 | contig 53945 bp, 58 predicted proteins | sample MGYA00564400_ERZ1292625 | MGnify/ENA primary metagenome ERZ1292625 (study PRJEB36523, sample SAMEA6512639) | groundwater metagenome | collected 2019-01-08 | study: AquaDiva: Metagenomics assemblies of 32 groundwater samples | reverse complement strand
CCGCAAAAGAACCCAGAGAAAAACATCGGCTCGAACCATATTTTAATTTTGGGGGAAGAAATTTTTTTAATCATATGCCTACATCGCCAGAACACTTCAACCCAAAGGGGAGCGACAAAGAGCGCGTTGACGACCCGATATTGGCCGAGGGGATGGCCAATGCAGAAAAACCTTATCGCGATGAATCTATCCGCAGAGCTCAAGAAGCGCAACGGGGACACGATTATGTACACTCCGATGAATATCGTGAGGAGCGTCGGCACATCGAAAATCAAGACACTGAAGAAAGACTTGAAAAGCATACTGAGACCAAGCGGCAACAAATACGCGAACGCTTCCAACGACGCTTTGGAAGAGAGTTGGGTATAAGCGATGAGCAACTTGACGTGCTAGTTCAAGAAACAAGAAATCTTGTTGATCAACGTTGGATTAATGAGGCACAAAGGCGTAAAGAATGGATTGAGGGACCGATTCCTACTGGAATACAGAAAGCGGAGGATTACAAAAGAACTTATCTGCGACGTGCCAAACAGGAACCATTGAGCGAACCTGAGGCCCTTAAAGAAGCTTCTCGAGTTAGAGAGCGCGCACGAGAGGAAGCCGAAGCGCGTCTTCAATATGGTGAATTGCTTAAAGACTTTCAGGGAGAGATGAGATATTTGGGTTGGGAAGAATTGAAAAGATATAATGACGTGAGAAATTGGTTAAATAAACCCCTTGATGAGCATATTAAGGCGGAGGATTACGAGGAGGCGTTAGAGTATGTCGAGCGGCTTAAAGAAATTCCCCTCTTTAATTTTGCATCGTGGCTAAGAGCACAAGTTGAGTTGAGAGCGCTTGAACTCAAAGACCAGATTCGGAAACAAAAAGAAAAATCAGAATGATTTGCCGCCAAAGAAAAACTTGAAATGGTCAGCCCCAACGAAAAGCGCCCTCTCGGGCGCTTTTCGTTTAGCCTTGCGCGCGCTTGAGCGCGGCGGCAAGGCGGGCCTTCTTGCGGTCGGCCGTGTTGGCCTTGATCACTCCGCGCTTCTTAGCCTTGTCGATAGCCTTATAGGCAGCCGGGAGGAGCTTTTCTGCTCCCGAGACATCCTTGGCGGCAAGCGCCTTCACGAGGAGCTTTGTGGTGTCGCGGAGTGCGTCTTTGCGACGCAGGTTAAAGACGTGCTTGCGCGCTGCTGCGCGAGCTGCCTTCTTTGCTGAGCTGGTGATAGCCATGTACGCGTAATCTAATGTATAGAGCGAAGAAGCGCAAGGATGGTACGATACTCCTATGATCCGCCAAATTCGTGGAGAGGTTCTCTCCGTCGGCCCCATAAGCGCCGTTGTTGAGATTGCTGGCTTCGGCATCGTCGTCTATATGAGCTCCCCTGCGACACTTACGGTGGGTACAGAGGCGTCGCTCGCGACCCACCTCGCGCTCAAACAAGATGGTCTCGAGCTCTACGGTTTTACTGACATCGCAGATCGTGATTTCTTTGAGCTCCTGCTCTCGGTCTCTGGGGTGGGCACTAAAACCGCTTTGGGGGTTCTCCGTCGCGCGTCGCGCGAGGCGCTCGAAGGAGCAATTGGCAAACGCGATTTGAACTACCTCACCAAGGTGGTGGGGCTCGGCAAGAAGAGCGCCGAGAAGATGCTGGTGGAGCTCGCGGATAAGGTTGGTCCGCGTGCGCACGATGATGCCGACGGCGACGTCTTCGACACCCTCGTGGCCCTCGGCTACACCGAGCGCGAGGCGCGCAAAGCGCTTCAGGCTATTCCTGAAAATGTGGTGGGTAAAGATGGTCGTCTGAAAGCTGCCCTTTCATCTGGATAGATTTGCTACAATCTCTCTATGCAGCATGACGCATGGTTTTTCATCGGTGTGTTCGTATTCATCTTCCTTATCTGGGCAGCCACGGGCGGCCCTTTCAACTCTCTTTCCTTCACCGGACCTCGTCTCGCACTCCCTGAGGAGCTTGGTGGCGGTAACTACCTCCGGTTCCCGCGCGCACCCTTAGCGGTCGGGGGTGGATCGTATATCTCTTCAGGCGGGGGTATCGGAAACTACTCTGGTGGAGGAAGTGGGGGAAGTGGGGGAAGTGGGAGTGGTTCTGCGCCCGTACCGATCCTCACTGGTGGTATTCCGTTTGGTGAAGTGTCTCCTTATCGAGGTGTTGTATCAATAAACCACGGGATCTCCGGCGCTGGTTCTGTAGATCCTCGAAACGAGTCTACCTGGATTTCAGTTGGGGCCGGCGCTGGGGTACCGGTTGATATAACGGGATGGACTCTCTTGAGTGAGGCGACCGGTAAGTCTGCACCGATCCCCCAGGGGACGGACATCCCCTCTTCAGGAGTAGTGAACGCGATTCAAGATATTGTACTCTCCCCCGGAGAACGTGCGATCATTATTTCAGGGTATTCGCCAATCGGCGCCTCCTTCCGAGAAAACAAGTGTATTGGGTACTATGCTACGTTCCAAAAATTCTCCCCAAGCCTCCCGTACAACTGCCCCCTGCCGTCTACCGAGCTCACCACGTTTTATGGGGGTGGGTATATCCGCGATCCAAACTGCATTGACTACATCAATACGCTCCCGCGTTGCCAGGTCGTCCTTTCTCCCCCGACCACTATTTCTGGCGCCTGTCAGAGTTTTGCAATCAAATATCTGAACTACAATGGCTGTGTCGAGACCCACCGTAGCGATGTGGACTTCAGAGGGAATACATGGCGGGTATACCTCGGACGCACCGCCCCCCTCTGGCGCTCCACCCACGAGGTGGTGAAGCTGCTCGATAGCAAGGGCAGGACGGTAGATGCGTTTAGCTACTAACTCTTAAAGGACTCTATAGCCCTCCTGAGCAGTACTCTTTTTTCCATATGCTTTTTCCATCGGCTATTTGAGCGATTACCGTTCATATACACCCCTGGTGAAAAGTTGATCTCCTGTTCAAAGCGTTGGAGATTATCTTTTCCTACTATCACGACCTCATTTGGCATTTCAATATGCGAATCAATAGAAAACTCCTCGAGCAGTTCGCGAACAATCTTCAGAACGTGAACTTCTTTTTGGTACCCTCGGACCCTTCGGTGGTTTGTTTTAGGCCGGAAATCCATACAACCCTCGTCATCAAAAAATGCTCGCACAAACTCTCGCTTGAAATCGAGCGGCATTCCCTTAATGCTCCTTAGTAATTCTATGGACTTTTTCTGTATATAGGCACCAAGAACTACATTGTGATAACTGATCCGGAATACCCCTGTGAGGGGGTTTTGGTATCGTTTTGGTTCGAAATCATACTCTGCCCGCATCAGCCTTTCGACGCGTGTAATAAGCGCTTCACTACGATTGTTATACGCGCACCTCACTCTTGAAATTTCTCCATCAAAAAGAAAGTGTGCGATAAGCAGCACTCTGTCGGCAGACCATGCAGTGAACGGGCGGACGGGTCGAACACTTCTCCCTTTTCGAGCAAGTGCATATTTTCTAATTCTTTTGCCTGAATCGATTCGATATTGTTGTATACGTTTTGCACTGAGTGGAATATCTTTTACGTGCAGATAGATGGAGCTTTTTGCCCTGCCAGTCACTCTCATGATTTCAGTGATGCTGTACCCCTTCTTCCGTAAAGCAAGGCAGCGCTCTTTGAAATTCATCATGTGCGCCCGGATGGGATCGAACCATCGACCAACAGATTAAAAGTCTGCTGCTCTACCGCTGAGCTACGGGCGCGTTATTTTCTAACCGCACAGTACCATCTGTTCTGTTTTTCGACGACTCCCTTAATATACTACCACACCCAGGTTCAGGATTAGACGGCCTGCAGTTATTCCCCCTTCATTCGGTGTTCCTTTTTGATTTTCCAATAAATTTCTTCTGAGCCTGCGTCGGCGTTGTCATCTCTGATGTTGAAGAGGTGTGCGGGGTATTTTTGCTTTACCTTCTCAAGTTTTTCAAGAAGAATTTTTTCAGTATCTAACTCCAGAAGTACGCTAATATCAAAGCAGTAAATGAGCACATCAGCGAGCTCTTTTTTAATTGCGTCTATTTTTGCAGTATCTGCTTTTACTTCATCGAGTGTCTGGCTTGTCCATTGAAAAATTTCAAGCAACTCTGCTGCTTCTATTGATACCGATTTGGCAAGATCTGCGGGACGCAACTTATCCCATTTTCTTTCTACAAGATGCTCTCGTATCTTATCTTCAAATTCTTTCATACGTAGATATTACAATGAGAGAGCGAATTTCTCGAGCGCGAGGTCGAGCGGGAGGCCGCCACGACGCGAAGATTGAAGGAGCTCGATGAGATCCAGTGAGAGCCGGCGTGACTCTTCTGGCTTCCATGCGCGTCCGCCCTTCTCCATAAGATCGCGCGCCTTCCAGTGCAGGAGTCCGTGGAGCATTTCGGGAGCGTCGCCCGCGCGCGTTGCGCGCATAATCTCGAGCCAGAGCTTCTCGCTCGCTCGCGCGGCAAGCGCGTTCACGAGACCAGAGTTAAATCCGCGCGCGTCTTCGCGCGCGGCAGCTTTTTCATATACATAGACATGCTTCGCGAGTGCGCTTATCTTCTTCACTTTTGCTGTCGCGAGCTTGGGCGCGAGGATGAGGATGACGTTGTTAGAGGCGGCGAGGCTCTCGAGTGCGTCTTCAAGAACACTTGCGCTCACGGTCTCTTCTTCGTCATCGTCGCTCGCAACACGTGCGCTCGGGAACGGGTCGTCGAGGAGGACAAGAAGCCGCGAGACGAAGAGCCCGCCCGCGCTCGCCACGTCGAGAAGAGCTGCCGCGGTGAGCTCCTCACGCGCAAGACGCACGTACACTAGGTTTGGCTCCTTCGCGCGAGCGGCCTCGACCCACTCGAAGGCCTTGCGCCGCGTTTTCTCGATATCAGACCCGTGAAAGAGGTAGATCATAGTGGCTGCATGCTTCCCCAATCCTTCCCTGCTTTCATCGTTGCGGTAATAGGCACCCCGCGCGTCTCGCTCATGGGCAACACCGACTCCATAATCTGTTTTATCTTCGCACCCAGTTCTGCCACTTCTTCAGTGCGGATCTCATACACGAGCTCATCGTGCACTTGCAGCAGCAGATGCGCGTCATCCTGCTTCCCTTCTTTTCTCAAGAGATCGTCGATCCGCACCATCGCGAGCTTGATGATGTCAGCTTGGGTGCCCTGAATCGGCGCATTAATCGCCATCCGCTCTGCCTGCGCCCGCACATACGGGAGACTCGACTTCATCTCGGGGAACTGACGGCGGCGGCCAAACAAGGTCTCGGTGTAACCGTGCTTGCGTGCAAAGCCTTTAGTACTCTCCAGGTATTCCGCGAGTGTCTTGAACGTGGCGAAGTAGTCATCGAGGAATTGGTGCGCCTCGGCGGTGGTGGAGCCGAGCTGAGAGCGCAGCGCGTTGACGCCCATCCCGTAGAGGATGCCGAAGTTGATAATCTTGGCGCGCCGGCGCATCTCGGCGTACACCTGTTCTGGCACGACCCCAAACACCTGTGCCGCCACTTCTTGGTGCACGTCGCGCCCATTTTTAAATATCGCACAGAGCTTTTCGTCGCCGGAGAGAATAGCAGCGATGCGCAGCTCGATCTGTGAATAGTCGAGGCCTAGTAGGGTGTAGCCCTCGCTCGCGATAAACGCGTGACGAATCGCGCGTCCGCGTTCAGTGCGCAGTGGAATATTCTGCATCCCCGGATTCTGTGACGCCATGCGCCCGGTGACGGCGCCCGTCTGGAGAAACTCCGCGTGGAGCCGGTCGTCGCTATCGAGCATCAGGGGGAGGTTCTCGATATAGGTGCCGAGGAGCTTCTTCAGCTCGCGGTACTCAAGAATGTCGGCGACAATGGGGTGCTCGTCTTTAATCTTCTCGAGCTCGCTCTCGCGCGTGGATCGCTGGCCACCTGCGGTCTTTTTTTGTTTATCAGGAATAATCTTCAGTTCGTCGAAGAGCACCTCGCCGAGCTGCTTCGGCGAGCTGACGTTGAATTCGCGTCCCGCCGCTTTGTATATCTTCTGTTCTATCTCGTGGAGCTCGGCATTGTATTTCTTTGCAAGATCGGCGAGCACTTCTTTATCAATCTTCACGCCATGGGCGCCCATCTCGCGCACGATCGGTATCAGTGGCTTCTCTATGTTCTCGTACACTTCCTCGACCCGTCCGAGTTTTTTGATTTCAGCAACAAGCACGGTGTGTGCTGCCGGGAGGGCGCGCTCTTTAGTAAAGGCGAGGACATCATCGAGGGAGGGGTTGGTAAATTCTGACGAGATGAGCCAGAGCATCACCTGTGCTTCGGCAAAGAGTTGCGGGTCAACGTCTTCAGGAGCAGGCTCTGGTTCGCCTTCAAAATCAGCGTCATTGAAAAACGGGGTTTCTTTTTTGAGTACCGTCTTAACTCGCTCGCGCAAGGTGCGAAAGCCGAGATCGTCACACAGGGCGAGCACCCGGCTCGCGTCAACATTTTCTCCCCACGGTTTTTCAGGAAGCGAGAACGCGATAGGAGCGTCGAGACGGATAGTGGCAAGCGCCTTCGAGAAGCGCGCATCCTCTTCATACTCCTTAAGGAGCCCAATTATACGGGCTTTGATCCCCTTCTCAAGAAACACATCCTCACCGTTTTTCTTTTTCAAGGTGGCGTAGATTTTCTCAAGAGAGCCGAAGGCGGTGATGAGTTCGGTCGCCGTCTTCTCTCCAATGCCGGGCACGCCTTTGATGTTGTCGGAGGGGTCGCCGCGGAGCCCCTTATAGTCTGGGATGAGCGCGGGGCCAAAGCCAAAGCGCTCAATCACCGCCTTTTCATCGTAGAGCATCGTGTCGTTAATGCTCTTCTTGGGCATATAGACTCTCACTCGCGCGTCGTCGACGAGCTGCAGAGTGTCCATGTCGCCGGAGGCGATGATCACGTCGGCACTCTTCTTCACCTCATGCGCAATAGTACCGAGAAGGTCGTCGGCCTCATACCCCTCTTTCTCGTAGAGTGGGATCGAGAACGCTTCAAAGACTTTGCGTGACGCATCAATCTGCTGCGAGAGCGCGTCGTCGGTCTTGGCGCGGGTGCCCTTGTAGTCGGCATACGCCTCGTGGCGGATGGTGGGGCCCGCGAGGTCGAAGCAGGCCGCGATGTAGTCAGGCTTCAAGTCAGTCACAATCTTCAGGAGCATTGAGACGAGTCCGTAGAGTGCGCCGGTAGGAGCGCCGTCTGGTCCCGTCAATTCAGCGGCAAAGAGTGCGTGATAGGCGCGATGAATAATCGCGTGACTATCGAGAAGTACAATCCGCTTCTTGTCAGATTTTTTAGTCATAAGAAATGGTGCGTGAGCCGTCGGGAAGTAACTTTAGAAGGAGCTTTGCCGCTGGCACAGGAAGTGCGTCAGTAACGCGCTCCGGCCACTCAAGAAAAATGAGGTTGTTCGGCTCCTGCATGAGCTCGTCAAAACCGAGGGGCGCGAGATCACTCCCTTTCTCGAGCCGATACGCATCAATATGCACCAGTCGCGCGTACTTGGGGGTTGGACCCCCAAGTAGGTAGATCTTTTCGAGGACGAAGGTGGGGCTGTTGACGATATCTTCAATGCCCAACACTTTGGCGACCGCCTTGGTGAAGGCGGTCTTGCCGGTCCCGAGCTCGCCTGAGAGGGTGACGAGGGTCGCGCCGGCTCCCGGAGAGAGCGTCGCAACAAAACGCGCCGCCTCGGCGGCGAGCTCATCGAGGGTATGAATCGTCACCACCATAGGCCTGTATTGTACCGCTGAAAACAACAGTGCGCTCGTTCCCGGGGGGAACGAGCGCACGTTCGCGAGGTCACGGCTTTTTGGGCACCGTGACCTCGCAGCTCGAGTGGCTGCTCGAGAAGCCTCGCCGCCATGCGATGGCGTGGTTAAAGCACGTCCGCTCGAGTACGACCACACCATTGTGGTCGCGGCAGGTGGTGCTGGAGCCGCTAAAGCCAGGGCCCCAGAAATCCGCGCTCGTGCACGTATTTCTGAGGTGCGGCAGGGCCACGGTGACAATGGGTCCGCAGACCCACTGTTTCTCCGTGGCAAGCCACTGCCACTGGAGCGGGAAGACGCAGGTCTTCCCGGCGTTCACTTGCGCCGGGGCGTCGCGCCCCGGCGTGTAGCTGGGCATCTGCGCGCAGGCCGCCGTGAAGGCGGCGATCAAAAGAACGATGAGAGTCCTCATGGGATTCTCCTGTGAGTTTGAACATATTTATTATACTATCAAAATGGCCTGCTTGTCAAGCCACCCGCCCCTCCCCTTTTCGAGGGTGGTATGATGCCGTTATGGATTTACCGTTTGACACCACCAAAGAGGGCGACAAGCTCGCACATATCCGCGAACGCGAGGAGGAGGATCTTGCGCGTATCCTCTCTGAAAAATATGGGATACCGTATGTCGATCTCTCGCTCAAAGCGATTGATAGCGATGCGCTCCGCGTAATCCCCGAGGAAGAGGCGCGCGCTGCGGAAGCAGTAGCGTATGAAAAGAATGCTAAAGAACTCTCGCTCGCTGTCCATAACCCCAACAACCCAGCCCTCACAAGACTCACGAGCAGCCTTGCTGCTCGTGAGTACACCACCACCATCGCGCTCGCATCGAGGAAAAGTATCGAGAGGGCGCTCGAACGGTACCGTGAACTCTCGCTCGCCACCGTCTCCAAGCCCGGGATCCTCATCGTCACTACTGAAACACTCGAGCTTCTAACCGCTGGTGGGGCCAGTAAAACAAAACTGAAAGAGGAGCTTGATAAAGCAACTGCTCTTAATTCGCTTGAGAGAGTCTCGCGCATCATCGAGCTCGTGATGGCGGGAGCCTTTGCGCTACGCGCCTCCGACCTCCATTTTGAGCCGAGTGAGACAACGACGACACTCCGGCTTCGCATCGACGGTCAGCTGACCCCTATCGACTCCTTTGAGCCGGCGCTCTATCGCCAAATCAACTCACGTTTTAAGCTCCTCGCCGGAGTAAAGCTCAATGTCACCAAAGAGGCCCAGGATGGACGCTTCAGTGTGATGAAGGGGGATAAGCAGATCGAGATGCGTGTCTCCCTCATCCCTGGTAACTACGGTGAATCAATCGTGATGCGTATCCTCGACCCTGAAGCGACGAAGGTCTCCTATAAAGACCTCGGCATCCCCGCAAAACTCCTCGCGCGTCTTGAGACCGAGATCCGCCGCCCAAACGGCATGCTACTCACCACAGGTCCAACGGGGAGCGGTAAAACGACCACGCTCTACTCCTTCCTCCGTGAGATACACACCCCAGAGATTAAGATCATCACGATTGAAGATCCGATTGAGTATCACCTTGATGGTATTGTCCAAACACAGGTTGCGGGCGAGAAGTACACCTTCGCCGAAGGGCTCCGGTCTATTGTGCGACAAGACCCTGACATCATCATGGTCGGCGAAATTCGTGATGGCGAGACGGCGGGGATTGCCATCCAAGCCGCACTCACCGGACACTTTGTCTTCTCGACGCTCCACACCAATAACGCCGCCGGCACCTTCCCTCGTCTCGTCGATCTTGGGGTCGACCCAAAGTCTTTTGGCTCGGCCGTCACGGTCTCGATGGCACAGCGGCTGGTACGCAAGCTCGACCCGGAGCATAAAAAAGAGCGCCCACTCACTCCTGAAGAAAAGGAGTTGGTAACAAAAATATTCTCAACCCTCACCGATCGCTCACTCATCCCCGAAAAGATTGAAACGGTGTGGGAGCCGGTCTCCACTGACGATCAGCCGGGGTATAGAGGTCGCGTTGGGCTCTATGAGACGATCTTTATGGACGATGAGCTTGCTGAGTTCCTCCGCGACAACCCGCCAGAAAATGAGATTGTAAAGGTCGCGGCAAAGCAGGGCTACCCCACCATGGCACAGGACGGGATTATCAAAGCACTTGCTGGCGTCACCTCCCTCTCTGAGGTTATCGCCACTGTTGATCTTCCGCGTTAAACACGAACACCGCCCGGAGGCGGCGTTCTTCACTGAAAGAATCTGGTCGGCACCCGCCATACAAACGACCTGATCCGAATTCCTGTGCTGCTCAACCAGCCAAGGTTGTACGAGAGACTTCCCCACGAGTATGGCAACTCGTGGTTGAGTCCTACGTTGCGCACATCGAGGACGCGGACGACCGTCTCACGGTGGCTTGGCCACTCGTAGATCACGTAGAGTGCGTCGATGCCCGCGTAGGCCCGCAGACCTCGCACAAGCTCTGGGGTCCGGAGGGTGAATCCGTACCCTGCGAAGAATGCGCTGCCGCGCTGCGAGTTTTCAAGCCCGCCGATGAGTGCAGACGATACTGCGTTTTCCCCCGCACTACACCGTATCCCCACCCCCTTGTTCTCTTGGTTGAGACCTCCGTTTCGGTCGCCTCCCTTGTGACGTGATGATTGAAATGCCATCACATCTACCGTCTGGCAGAAATTGTTGTAGGAGAGGTTCATTCTTGGGGTTGAAACGCTCTCGATCTGCCCGATATTGACGCGCGCCGCTGCGGCGCGCGCCGCCAAGTCGTTGACCTGCGCGTGTGCGTCTGTCGCCACAAAGATCATGGCCAACGCCAGGATCTTCAAAATGCGTGTCATTTCCGTCTCCTGGGTGTCGGCAAAATTGCCTGGCTCGATACTACAGGAGTACCTCCTTTCTCACCACAGTGACAGGTGGATATAAAAACAAAATCCCGTCCATAATCCCCCAGGCAAAACCCGCATAAATGCGGGGTGGACGAGACACCTGAGGATTTTCCCAGTGCACAACCGAAGTTGGGGACCAGAAAGTCCTTGGGGAAACGCCCGAAGCCGTCAAGCCTTGCCTAGAGGAGTATGAACAGGATCAACAAACTGTGCTACAATGCTAGCATTATACCATTTATATGTCAACCCTTGCTGACGTCGCGCTCCCTCTCTCCAGATCGCTTGATGCGGCGCTGCGGCCAGCGAACTGGGATGAGTATGTCGGCCAAGAACAGGTAAAAGCGAATGTGCGCATCGCCATCGATGCCGCCAAAAAGCGCGGGGGAATGCCTGAACACATTCTCTTTTATGGACCCCCGGGGGTCGGCAAGACAACCCTCGCCCACCTCGTGGCCGCAACTCTCGAAGCGCCTCTTAAGAGCACGTCAGGGGTCGCTATTGAGCGTGCGGGGGATCTCGCGGCGATTCTCACTAACCTCGACCCCAATACTGTTCTTTTTATCGATGAGATACACCGTCTCTCTCGCAAGATTGAAGAGCTCCTCTACCCCGCCCTTGAGTCGGGGCACCTCGACATTGTGCTCGGGAAAGGACCTTCGGCACGGACTGTTGAACTCTCCCTCCCCTCTTTTACTCTTGTGGGCGCCACAACTCGTGTTGCGGAGCTCTCCGGGCCACTCCGTTCACGTTTTGGTGGCGGCATCTATCAGCTCGATTTTTATAACGACAGCGATTTGCGCGACATTATCCGCCGTTCAGCAGAGCTTCTTGGTCTTTTGGCGCCCGAGGAGGTGATTGAACGTATTGCAAAGAGAAGTAGAGCGACACCCCGTGTCGCAAACGCGCTTCTTAAACGTGTTCGTGACTTCTCCGAAGTACATGAGCGCCCTCTCTCGGCCGAGCTCTGCGACGAGGCGTGTGAGCTCTTTGGTATCGACATATATGGACTCACGAAAGATGACCGCCGTTACCTTGAAACCCTCCTCAAGAGTTTTCGGGGTGGTCCGGCAGGGGTGGGGGCCTTGGCAGCCGCGCTCCACGAGAATAGCGACACGGTCGAACATGTCTATGAGCCGTATCTCCTTCGCCTCGGCTTCATCGAGCGATCTCCGCGCGGCCGCATCCTGACCCAAAAAGGCCGCGACTATTTGGGTGGTGGTGTGTCGGGTGGTATTTTTTAATCATGTCCGGACACAGTAAGTGGTCGCAGATTAAGCGGCAGAAAGCGGTGACCGATTCCGCCCGGAGTCGCGTCTTCTCGCGCTTTGCGCGACGTATCGCGATGGAGTCAAAGAAGGCAAATGGTGTTCTTTCTGCACCTGGTCTTTCTGTCGCTATTGCGCGCGCCAAGGCAGCCAATATGCCGAAGGACAACATTGAACGCGCTGTAGCTAAGGGCGCGTCAAAAGATTCTGGTGGCCTCGAACAAGTGGTGTATGAGGTGTATGGTCCGGGAGGGGTTGCTATTATTGCTGAGGCGCTCACGGACAATAAAAACCGTACGACGCAAGAAATAAAACATCTTTTGGTCCTTCAGGGTCTCGAACTCTCCGCCCCGGGCGCAGCCAGTTGGGCGTTTACGAAGGCTGGTGCCGCGTATGTCCCGAACGAACCGTTGATTGATGTCGCCAGAGAAGATGACGAGAAGCTGGAGGTAGTTCTCGAAGCACTCGATGAACATGAAGACGTCCAGGAAGTTTTCACCAACGCACGTGGCTATGAAAGTTCTGGCGATTGACCCGGGCTACGACCGTCTTGGTATCGCTGTCCTTGAGGGAGATCCGTCGCGCCCCACCCTCCTTATGAGCGTGTGTGTGATGCCCGCGAAAGGGTTACGTGAAGAACGTCTTGCTTGTGTTTCGCGTGCAATAACTGACGTAATCACTACCTACTCACCAGACGTTCTCGCCCTCGAAACACTCTTCTTTAGTAAGAATGTAAAAACTGCAATCAGCGTTGCTGAGGCGCGTGGGGCAATTCTTGCCGCCGCAGGACTCGCTCGCATTCCTATTATTGAGTGCTCACCACAACAAGTGAAGGTGGCTGTGACAGGTTATGGTGGATCTTCTAAAGGGGCGGTTGGGGCCATGATCCCACGTCTTCTCACTCTACCCAAGAGGAAGCGGCTCGATGATGAGCTTGACGCGATTGCAATTGGCGTCACTGCACTCGCTTTTGGTCTCCCAAAGCACTAATCCCCATTCTCACCAACCCCCACTTGCAGGATGAGAATTATTTGGTACATATATCCCTATATGGATGATGACAAAATGTTACCCGATGACCATAGTGACCCATTTGCTTTTGCCGTCCCTGATGATGAGGATGCGTCGGACGACTTTAGTGGGGCAGCAGATGGAGAGGAGGACGAATCTATTTAAGGTGGTACCATGGGGCGCATGACCCCTTCTCGGCCGACGTTGCGACGGCACGTCCTTCTTGCCTCTGCATTAGTGGTGTTTGGTATTTTTTTTCTTTTTGTGGGCGGGTTGTTGGTTACCCTTGCGGTTACTCCTGTTCCCGATATTAGCTCTTTTGCTGCACGCCAAGTTGATCAATCCACAAAGATCTACGATCGGACTGGCCAGGTCCTTTTATATGACTACAACCGTGATGCGCGACGTAACGTTATTTCTATTACGGACATGTCGCCTCATATTATTAAGGCGGTTGTCGCGGTTGAGGACTCTAGTTTCTATGAGCATGGGGGTATCCGTCTTACCTCTATTTTCCGTGCCGTAATGGTCGATCTTCTTGGTGGCTCTCTCGCGCAGGGTGGTTCTACTATCACTCAACAAGTGGTGAAGAATGAGCTTCTAACAAATAAAAAGAGTGTTGTTCGGAAAATTAACGAGTGGATTCTTGCCCTAAAGCTCGAACAAATATACTCAAAAGACCAAATTCTTGAAACCTATCTCAACAATATTCCCTATGGAGGTACGTTGTATGGAGTTGAAGCAGCGGCTGAGGCATATTTTGGAGTCCCTGCGAAGGATATTACCCTTGCTCAGTCGGCATATCTAGCCGCAATGATTCCCGCACCTTCGTATTACTCCCCAAACGGGAGGCATGTGGCAGAACTTACGGAACGCAAAGATATTGTGCTTGAGCGTATGCTCGCTCTTGGTTTTATCGACAACACAGCATACCAAGCTGCAAAAGCAGAAAAAGTTTCTTTTTCTTCTTTTTCGGGCAACTCTATTGTTGCTCCCCATTTTGTGTTTTATATCCTCGAACAACTTGAGGAGAAGTATGGGCGACAAGCTCTTCAGTCTGGATTAAGGGTAATAACAACACTCGATGCCGAGCTTGAGTTGAAGGCTGAACAAATTATACGCACCTATGCGCTTGAGAATGTTACGAAGTTCAAGGCAACAAACGCTTCTCTTATTGCGATTGATCCTTCGACGGGACAGATTCTTTCTATGGTTGGGTCTCGTGATTTTTTTGACACCGCGATTGACGGCCAGTTTAACGCCACCCTATCGCTTCGTCAGCCCGGATCGACGATGAAACCTTTTGTGTATAGCCTCGCTCTTATACGCGGCTATACTCGCAATACTGTGGTATTTGATACCCCCACCCAATTCTCAACCGCTTGTCAGCCCTCAGAAATTACAAATGGAACTCCTCCCTGCTACGCTCCGGGAAACTTCGACAACACCTTCCGCGGCCCCATGACATTTGAGACCGCTCTTGCTCGGTCAATCAATATCCCCGCCGTAAAGGTTTTGTATCTTGTTGGTATTCAGCCCGCTATCAATCTTGCAAAATCGTTTGGACTCACCTCTCTTGGAGACCCTAACCAGTATGGTCTTACCCTTGTCCTTGGTGGTGGTGAGGTTCGACTTCTGGATCTCACGGGTGCGTATTCTGTTTTTGCAAATGATGGGGTAAAAAATGTGCCGACAGGTATTCTTGAGGTGAGTGATTCTCGGGGAACCGTCCTTGAAAAATATACCGCCACACCCATACAGGTTATTCCCACTGACATTGCTCGCGATATGTCCGCCATGCTTTCTAATGCGGCGGCTCGCGTTCCTGATTATTCTCTTAATTCACCTCTTTCCTTCCCTCACTATGAGGTTGCGGTAAAAACCGGAACCACCAACGATACACGCGACGCGTGGACCGTTGGCTATACTCCTTCGATTGCTCTTGGTGTTTGGGTTGGCAACAATGACAATACTCCTATGGTAAAAACGGTCGCTGGTTTTATTGCAGTACCAATGTGGCATGAGGCCATGGCATATGCACTCTCTAGATACCCAAAAACATACTTTGGTGAACCAAACGGTATTTCCCCCTCAGTTCCCCCTATACTTCAAGGAAATTGGCGTATTCCTGATGCGCAAGGGAATATTGTCCCTCACGACCTACTTTACTGGACTGACAAATCAAATCCGCGTGGCCCTCTACCTATAAACCCTTCTCAGGACCCTCAATTCTCTCATTGGGAGTATGGTGTTGCCGCGTGGTACGCTGCTCACCCTGAACTATTTACTGGTGGGGTAATGCTTCCTGTTCCCCTCACTCCCGACCCCTCCCCCTCAACATCATCTCCATCTATGTTTTAATTATTGGTTCATTGGTGAAACAAGGTACATAAGGGAAGTGTCCCCAACTCCTCGCATAATAAGAGGCCTCCCTATTCCGGCCGCTGTGAGTGAAATACTCTCCGCGGTTGTGAGACTAAGCATTGCACTTAAATACCGGTGATTAAATGAGATTTCAAGAGGGTTTCCTGAGAGGTGTGCTGGTATTGTTTCTAATGATTCTCCAACGTCTGTGTTTTTTGCAAAAAACGAAAGGGTATTTTTTTTAGGATCAAAACTTATTTTTATCTTCTGGAAAGAGTCTGAAAAGATTGTGGTGCGCTTAAGGGCTGTTTCAAAATCCTTACGAAGGAGTATTACTTCAACAACACTCTCTTTAGGTATAATTTGACGATAATCTGGATAGACGGCATTTGTGAGACGAGAAACAATCATTCCTGCCGTACTCACAAACGCACACTGGTGTTCATCGAAAGATATAATAATATCTTCGTCGGGAAGTGCTTGCGCTATCTCAAGGGCATTTTTAGCTGGAATTAAAAACTTCCCTTGTGTACCCTTATTTGAAAGGGGAATTTTTTTCTCCACTAAGCGAAATGAGTCTGTGGCTACTGCGGTCAATACACCGCCCTCAATCGAGAGATAAAGGCTTGCGAGTTCTGGTCGAACCGTTGATGGTGACGCACATGATGTGATGGTAGTGAATAAGTTTTTTAGAAGGACACCCGGAATAACGACTCGATTTTTAGGGTTTTCTGGAAATGGAATCGAGGGGAAATCCTCGTACGGAACCGTCTTTATTATACTTTTCCCGTTTCCACTCACGAGCGTTACCACATCTCCTGTGTGATCGAGTGTAAGACCCCCTTCAGAGGAGAGTGAGAGGGCTATTTGTTGAAGAATTACTGAGGGAATAGCCACCACCCCATTTGTTGTGCAGGCACCAACTACCTTAAGATCAATACCTGTCTCGAGGTTGGTCGCGCGCATTTTAACTCCATCGTCGCCCGCGATAATGAGAATTGAATTGAGAACAGGGAGTGTTGAACTCTTCTTCTCAGCAAAACGAGAAACAATATGCACTGCCTCAGTAAATATTCCTTTTTCTATAGAAATAGTCATATGCATTCTATTAGGACGGTTGATAATGGGGATACTCTAAAAGAACAAGTAAAATACTGTGTTTTATCTAAAAACAAAAACGAACAATATGGGGATAGAGATAGGAACAATTTCATAGTAAAAGGGTACGTATACTTTGAATCTCTTTTGCTAGATCGGTATCCACAGCTACTTCACGCTTTATTTTTTCACACGAGTGGATAACTGTTGTGTGATCGCGCCCACCAAGTTTTGTCCCAATAGTTGGGTATGAAATACTAAAATCTTCACGTAAAATATACATAATAACCTGTCGTGGACGAACAACCTCTCTCCGACGAGTTTTTTCATAGATACTTTCTTCATCAATGCCATAAAAAGAAGCAACCTTATCAACGACATTTTTAACAGAAATAGTTTTTTGTGGGCGAGTGAATGAACGAAGAGATTGGCGCACTTCAGCAATATCAGGAGCAGACCCTTTTACTTGGGCGTGACAAATAATATTATTTACCATGCCCTCAAGCTCTCGAATAGAACCACTCATTGTTGTTGAGACATACTCAATAACATCTTCAGAAAGAAGAATTCCGTGAAGGGAGGCTTTCTTTTTAACAATAGCCATACGGGATTCTGGGTCGGGTTCCCCAATATCAATAGTCATACCACTCGCTAAACGACCCTTTAGGCGCTCAGCAATGTCAGGAATAGCAGCGGGGGCTCTGTCTGAAGAAAAAATAATCTGCTTATTTGTGTCGTGAAGGGTGTTGAATAAATGAAACAATTCCTCCTCAGTTTTTAGTTTTTTTGAAAGAAATTGTACGTCATCCATAATAAGAAGATCAAATTGACGATACTTATCTTTAAAACGGTTTGCGGTGCCAGCCTGAACTGAATCAGTATAATCGATAGTGAACTTCTCCGAGGTGAGATAAAAAACCTTACGTCCTGAATACTGCTTCTTGTACTGGTTTCCAATAGCTTGGATGAGATGAGTCTTTCCTCTCCCCGTATCACCGTATATAAAGAGGGGGTTGTAGGTGATGCCCGGGCGTGCGAGTACTGCCTGTGCAGCAGCATGAGCGAGATTATTGAAAGATCCAATAACAAAAGTATCAAAAGTATACCGAGGGTTAAGATTGTCACTCTTATTGATATAAAACTCATCGAGAGGGAGTTCAATAGCCCCGCGCACGTTTTTAACCTCACGATGTTGAATCTTTTTACGATCATCTTTCACAATCACATACTCAATATTTCTAAACTCATAAGAAATATCACGAACAATCTTAAGAAGAAGGGTATGAAATTTTTTTATATACCAGTCTTTAAAAAATTGACTTGGCACCCCTACATAGATAACCCCATCATCGCCAATCTTTACGATAAAACTATTCCGAAACCAGGTATTAAAATTTGCAGAAGAAACAGAGAGTTCGACTTGAGTGAGAACATATTCCCACAACTCCTTTAGATTGTTCCTATCCATAATACCCTGGAGTATACGCTGATATAGAAAACAAGGCACGAGTGGCGTTTCGTGGAGAAACTGTTAGTATCATGTGTATAACCTAATGTGATCCTATATGGCGAAAAGAACCTATCAGCCAAAGAAGCGAAAAAGGGCGAAAACACACGGTTTTCTTTCGCGAAGCGCGACCCCAACAGGGAAGAAAATCATCCAACGCCGCCGACGTGTTGGACGAAAGAGTATAACCCCACAATAGAGCGTGTTTCCTCACAAAAAACGCCTTTCCCGAGAGGACTTCCCCCACGCCCTCCATAACGGTAAAAGAGTCTCCTCGACCCACCTCACTGCCGTTTTACCTGAAAAAGCATTAGGATACGCCGTTGTTGTATCAAAAAAGACCGCACACCTCTCGGTCACTCGTCACCGCATAAAAAGGAAGGTTCTGGCCGCACTAAGATCTCTCCCCTCCCTTCCCCCCTCTGTTATTATTTTCCCCAAACCCTCGATACTCCACCTCGACGTTTCTCATATACAGAGCGAACTTATTGATCTCATTACCGACCGCACCACGAAGCGCATTCGAAATAAATAGCATACAATAGCACTTATGATATCTACCTTTTTTCACGCTGTATTTTATAACCCTATTTACAACGCCCTTGTTGCTCTTGTTGCAATTATTCCTGGCGGTGATGTTGGAATTGCAGTGATTATTGTCACGGTTCTTATACGCCTCCTCCTCCTCCCCTTCTCTCTCTCTGCTGCACGTACCCAACGGGCAATGAAGGAGTTGGAGCCCAAAATAAAAGCAATAAAAGAAACCCATAAAGGAAATAAAGAGAAGGAAGCGCTCGAGACCCTCGCGCTCTACCGGGAGTCCAAAGTGAACCCCTTTGCAAGTATCCTTATGGCGTTTGTACAAATCCCTGTCCTCCTCGCCCTCTACTGGGTCTTCTTCTACGAACCTTTTTCTACTATTAATACTGCACGACTCTACTCTTTCACCCCCCTCCCTCACCTCGTCTCGCTCGAGTTCCTTGGGTTTATATCAGTCGCCGGGAAGAGCCTCACTCTCGCCTTTCTCGCCGGGATAACACAATTTCTCCAGGCGCACCTCGCTCTCGCGGGTACCATGAAGCCATCCGACACCAAAAGCGCGCAAAACGACTTCCAACGTATTATGGGGATGCAGCTCAAATATGTCTTCCCATTTCTTATCGGAGCAATCTCATATACAACATCGAGTGCGATTGCACTCTACTTCATAACCACCAATCTCGCCGGGTCTCTCCAAGAGATTCACCTACGCAAAAAGCTCGCCCAAGAAGAAGTCTAGAGAGAAAAACTCCAAAGAGAACCGTCGTTTTTATTCACAAAAGCGAGAGTGAGCGAGAGAGGGTCGAGAGCAAGCGCGATAGCATCAAGCGAAGATTCTGTTTCTTTAGAAAAATCGAGCACAAGCTCTGCATATCGTCCGACCACACTAATTTTCCAAATACGGTCAGAGAATGAGACAGCGCCCTGATACCAATCATCCGGATAGGATACGCCCACAGAAGGATTCATGGGTACGCCACAATATACCGCCGTCTCATCAGAAGACCACACACACTTTTCAGTGAGAGTAGAAACAGGGAGTGAAAGGGACTCCATTGTGGCAGTATTTACAAGCCGGAGTTGTAACGACCCGCCTGATGAAGAACTCACCAGGACCCACTTTCCTGAGGGGCTCGCGAGAGCCGTAAGTCCGGGGAGAGGGCCGGCCACTCGAGAAAATCTCCCCGTGCCATCAACAAGAAAAGCAGCACCCACAAGAGAAGATGCAGCTTTTGTCGTCACCAAGTATTGATCTCTCCCTGCAAACGTGGCGCTAAGGGAGGACAGAGGGCTGGTAAACACAGGAACGGCTCCTGTGCCGTCGACCCCCACCCGCGAGGCAGCCGACCCACTTATACCCACCGCAAGAGTAAGGAGACTCGTCGAGGAGACAGCAACTCCCGCAAGGTTTTGTGGCAGAAAGAAGCCCCCTCCCCCTGCCGCAGGGAGCGCATATGTGTTTATGGTCGAAAAGTCGGTACCACTCAAATAACGGACAAAAGCGAGAGAACCATTTGGCAACCACGCTGCCGACTGGATACCCGGGAGCGTTTTATTATTGATGCGCGTAGCAACACGGTTAGCGAGCGAGTAGGTGTAGACATTCCCACTCTGGCGTTCAATATAGGAGATACTCGTTTCAACCGACGAGCTGGCAGAGGCAACACCAGAGTTGACAACCACCACTCCAGGAACAACAGGTCCTGCCGATACCTTAACGAGTCGCGCAGAGACGGCGACGGGGTTACTGGTAGCGGGACTGGTCGTCGCGATGGGTATATCAGGCTGCGCCTGTCCTGAAGATGGGAGGGTTGTGCCCCCAGACGGAGCTACCGTAACGGCTGGGGTGGTGCGGAAGAAAAAGAACCACACTCCCCCCACAATCCCGAGGACCACCACCACTATCGCCCCAATAAGAAGTGTTTTTCTCATAACTACCTAATAGGTGTCCACGACGGACTTCCATTACAAACATATAACCACGATGAGCCAACATTTAAGTTGGTTGTCCATGAACTCGGTCGACACGAAAGCGTTACGGTGTAGCATTTATTACTCTGTGAACTCGACTGTCCTGTTGTGTACGTACAAGTAGCCGAAACAATTCCACTAGAGACACCATCTCCAGACACACAAGTTACCCCACCATCTTGTGTACAAGTGCTCGCGAACCGTACCGCGTCAGCACCATTATTTGGATTGGAAGCAGATATTGCGAGTGGAATATAGTTTGAAAATATTTGCAAAGGATTGAGATTGTGGCTTGTATCAAGGAACACAAAAGGACCTGTTACTGATCCACTAGACGTACTACAAGTTGCGTAATGAACCGTATCTACGCACCCAGACGAGTTTTCCATCTGGCAACTTGAAACACTTCCTGAACCTGTTGAACAAGAAGCAGCAAAATCTTGTGCTTTTTGCCGGGTAGAGCAGGCCGCCTTTTTCAGGAGAGTGCCCGTGACGGTACACCCAGTTGCCGTGTCTACCACACTACCCCCACCATTGTTTCCACCCCCGCTGCCAGTGGCGTTGCTGCCGGGGGTTTTTATTTCGGGCAGTTTGAGCGAGAGATTGAGGATGCTGGGGTTAATGATAGAGAAGACGAGCACAGGGGCGAGGACGAGCACCAGCCCGATAATGGCGTTGTAAATATTCCCCTTACTGTCAGTCACAGTCGCAACACTGTCCTGGTTGGTCGCTATCCGAATGCCACTCCAGGTGATCTGGATGATCGCGATAACCGCCGCAAGACCAATAAGGTATTTATAAAGGTTATTAAAGAAGTTTGCGAGCGATGAGGCGTTCACCACACTCGTGTTGGCAGCGTCGGTGAGGCCAGGGATTGGCGCGAGAGCGACAAAACCACTCGATTGCGACCCTGAGGACCCTGCTCCCGGGGCACCAAGTACGCTTGGTCTGCAATAGAAATCACCAGTGTCCGGATTTTGGGCACAGGCACCACTGTTACCGTTGACGGTACATGCAGGACCTGCCGCGCTACACCCATCAGCGGCAGAAGCGGTAAGCGGTACCCAAAGAGAGGCGACGAGGACGAAGGTAATGACGAGGGAGAATTTTTTCATAAGCCAAAAATGTTACCAGGACTGCTGCCAAAGATGAGACCGAGATTAAAAGTCGCGGTGCTGTAGTCTCCCGCAGAGGCGACCACCGAGAGCGACGCATTCCCCTCCCCGCTTCCTGACGGCCGCAGAGTGATCAGAGGACCTGTTTGAGCGGAGCTTCCATTCAGAAACCATTGGATACGAGGAGTGCCACCAAGGGTCGAGAGTGAGAAGGGTGCAACATAGAGCGTCGCCTCTGCCCCACGGATAGTGTAGGGATCGGAGAGTGCGCGCTCGTAGCGGATACCGAGCAAGGGATCATTTTCATAGACACGCACAGAAGGATTCTCGGGCGAGAGTGTGAGTGATGCGCCACCCACGAGACTCCCGTCTTGGCTCGTGACAACGACTGAGACGTCACGACTCCGATATTGGAGCGGCGAAGCGACGACTACCACCTGCTTACCAATCCCTGAAGCATTTGCGATCTGAGTACCGTCAATCGTCCAGCTGTAGGAGAGCGCAGTAGGGTCGAGCGACCGCCCTTGGAGATTTTTCAGATTAGCGACCGCGACCACACGAACACTCCCCTCGATAGGGGTATTCGGTTTACCTGGGTAGAGAGGAGGAGAAGAGGCGAGAGGTTCGGCGATGAGTGCGACCTCTTGGGGCCGGAGTGAGAGTGTCTGGGTATACCGCGCACCCCCCGAGGTGATCGCCACCGTCGCCACCACCGGGACCCCCGCCTTCCCCAAGGGCACCATCACCGGCTGTACACTCCCCTGATACACCACCTTTCCCCCCACAGACACCACTACCGAGGCATTTGCGAGGTCAAGGGAGTCGGAGAGAAAGGTGAGGCGCTCCTGACCAAAAGGGACGGGATATAAAGGAGTCGCGGTTACGGAGAATGCGTTCTGGCCCACACTCGCGGCCGTTCCGGAGAGCACCACTGCTGATGCTGTGATGGGGAGCATAAGAGAAAGGCCAACAAGGGCGAGGAAACTACTACGCATGCGTACAGTATATCTCCTTGTGGGGGTCATGCGGTGCGCCGCTTCTTCTCTTCGGGGATTTCTTGCTCAAAGCGGGCATCATTTGCAGCCATATACGAAGGGGTTTTGTACGGCGCCTGGCCGGCAGAATCTTTCTTAAAAGGATGCTCTGAACTAGTAGAGCCACCACTCATTATGTTCTGTGAGCGTCGCTGCCGCTCATATTCAGAGTCAATAGCGGCAGGCCCTCGGGGCTGTTGCATCGGAACGCTTGGTTGAAGACCTTCAGTAACGACCTCACCACGCACTTGTTGTTTAGCCTCCATCTGCACTGCATCTTTTCGAGTCTCTCGTCCGATTTTCTGCTGCCCAGACACTTCTTCATCACCCTCTTCTTGTTGCACCATGTCCACCTGTGCCGCCTGTTGTGCTATGGATTGTATTTGTTGCGCAACGTGGAGTTCCGCGAGCTGTGCGGCTTGTTGTTGCTGACGCTCTTGGAGCTGCGCGGCGGCTTGTTCAGACTGGAACTTTTTATACGCCGCCGTCTCGACCCTAATCTGTGTTCGGTAGAGCTTAATGAGGGTGGTGGTAAAAACGGGGAGCGCGCCAAGAAACGGGATCTCGCTAATCATAAAACTACCCATGAACCATATAAAACCACTCGCGTTTGCACGAAAGATTTGCGGATTTTTCGCGATAAGCCAGAACCCCAACCCTATAAAACCAAGAAGGCCACACGCCATGGAGAGGACGACTCCAAATAATGCGATCGCCCCCGCGGCCGCGACCCCTGCAGCCACTGCTCCTGCAGAACATACCACCGCGGTTGCTCCGCCCAAAGACCCAAGCACATCACTCACCTTACTCGTACAATAGAGGGCAGCGAGCGCAGGACCAAAGAACCAGAACATCTGAAAAAAGAGACGAGCAAGATCAACGATCCCCGCCGCAATAATAATCGGGGATGCCTTCGGCCAGGTCATCACCGAGGGGGCCTCGCGATTATTTCTCTGCGGCATACCGCGCTTTCTCTTGTTTTATCGCCAAGAGCTGTGACGGGTCTGAGGTGATGATCTGGTCCTCGGTGTAGCTCGCGACCACTTTAATCGCGACGTGCTTGAGTCCTGCAAAGAAGAGCCCCTCTCCTACCCCCGCCTCAAGCAGGAGGTATTTCTCCTCGTCAGTGAGGTTAAAGGTCTGCTGGAGTACATCGATCGTCGTCGGTGACTGTTTAAGCAGAAGCTGGATACTTGAGTTGGTGAGGATCGGGCGCCCATAGGGACTCTTAAGAAAGTCCTCCACATCTTGGGTGATAGTGCAGACGCCGAGGTAGTACTTACGGCCGCGCTTGGCGAGCGAGTAAAGGAAGGAGGCGGTGTCCTCGCTGCGCATCATCCACCACGCCTCGTCGATAATGAGGAGGCGCTTGCGCATGTCGTGACGGATCGCGTTCCAGATATAATGGGTGATGATATACATTGCGACCGGCTTGAGCTCATCCTCCATATCACGCACCGAGAAGACGCCAAACTGCTGCTTGAGGTCAATATTGGTTGGCTGATTAAGGAAGCCGGCCCAGGTACCACGCGTGTACTTTGAAAGCCGCTCGACCAAAGACTCACTCCCATCCATCCCCGAGAGCACTTGTTCAAAGTCGGAGAGCAAGGGCGGCTCGGCACCTGTGAAGTCGGCGTCGCCGGTAATATCTTTAAGTGCATACGTTTCACTGATCGCACGATCGATGATTGCGTCCTCCGCGGGCGTGAGGCCAGAGAGCATGATACGGAAGAGGCCGACGAGCGCGATGATGTTGGAGCGGAGAATATCGCGTGGGTCCTCATCCTCTTTGACCGGCGGGAGGTCAAATGGGTTGATGTGATTCTCTGAAGAGAGGGAGATATTGAAAGAGCGCCCACCCGTCGCTTCAGCAAGCTGCTCATACTCACGCTCTGGGTCGATCACGATTACGTCGATACCAAACATGAGAGAACGAAGGATCTCGAGCTTGGTGGTGTAGCTCTTGCCCGAACCAGACTTGGCGAAGACCACTGAGTTGTAGTTCTCAAGAGAGAACCGGTCAAAGAGGATGAGGGAGGAGTTGTGGCGGTTGATCCCATAAAGAATCCCGCGATCACTCGTGAGGTCGAAAGAGACAAACGGAAAGATCGAGGAAAGGGGCGAGGAGTTAAGCTTGGAGGTCACCAGAAGTTCGTCAGTCCCGAGCGGCAGACATGAACGGAATCCCTGTTCTTGCTGAAAGAGGGCTGGCTTGGTGTAGACGAGCTTAGCGTCGAGGATGCCGCGGATGTCTCCCTCGGTCTTATCGATCTCTTCCTTCGTGTCGCCATAGAGCGCAAGATAGAGTCCAACATCAAAGAGTTTTTCTTGGGCTTGCTGAAGACTGTCACGCAACTCCTCAATATTTTGATACCCCGTGTCGAGGAGTGGGTCGCGGACGAGCCCCCGCGCCTCGCGCTCGTTGATCTGGCTCTGATACTCGGCAACCTTTTTTTGAAATGAACGGAGGGCCTGTTCGGTGTCGATCGGGTGAATAAAGATAGAAGCGTCGAGCACTCGGTCGAGGTTAATTACTGGTGCGAACCAGCCGTCAGAGAGAAATCGAGGATAGGAGATGGTGTAGAACGCGCGGACAAACTTTTCACCAAGCTCAAGCTCGCGCGACCCTATCTTGAGCGCGGTCGGCGCGATGGTGTCCACCAGGTCGAGCGACCCCTGTTTATAAATATCACGCGGGAGAACCGGCATCATCGCCGGTGCCTCTTCTTGTTTCTTGCGATTGAGGAAGTCGAGGAGTGCCATAGGTTATGCATCAAGACGAATAGGGTTCTCAAGCTCGCCGGGATTAAAAGAACGATACAGCAATTCAATCACCTCTTCAGTGCCAAGCGGGACCGCGCGCACGCCCGTGCCCGCAAGACCACCCGCGACAAGCGTCATGCGCTGCTCGAGCTGGATACGGTCCTCCTCAAAAGAGGTGTTCGCATCTGCCTTGTTCTGTTCGGCGGTGTTGCGGTGGAGGAAGCCAGCGGCGGCACTCGCGGTCGACGATATTTTTGGGGAATACGGGACAACCACATAAAACGATTTGGTCATAATGTTTGCCTGATCGGTAAACGAACGAACGAACTCGATGTACTCGTGGAGCTGGATACGCATAAGCTCATTGCGCTGCTCATGGACCTTTTCTTCAAGGAGTGCGATATAGGGGCGCAGGTCCATTCGACGAGAGTTAATGAGAATCTGGATCGAGAAGTCGAGTGTATTGAGGAAGTTTTGAAACCCGAGCGTGATGGCGTGCTGTTCATCGGCAGACTTGAGTCCAAAGTTGATCGAGGAGCAGATCAAGATGCCGCGGTAACCGCCGCCCTTCAGCACCACGACCCCGTTACGGATCTCTTTAACGGGGACGAACTGTTGAGTCGGATTTGCGGGCTTAGTGGCCATATTATTTTTGAGGAGAGTCGTTTGTATTTACATCGAGCGACCACGCGAGTTCTGAAAGTTTGCCGCGGGAAAGTTTGGGAGTCGCACGAGACGCACGTGCGGCCTCGGAAGCTGCTGCGGCTTCTGCCGCCGCCGTGACACTCTCGGCACCCACCTTCGGCTCGGCCCTTCTCCAGAGAAAGAGTTTCGCACCAACAATGTAATTAAATCCCGCCTCAAGTATCTCAACAAACGGCTTTCCGTTCACCTTGTAAAATGCGAGCGCAGCAGCAAACCCGCAGATAAGGAGAGAAAGCAGTGCGGCAAGGATAAAAGGGAGGTATATAAAACAAACAACCGTCAACCCCGCAGCACCCGCCAAGTAGAGGAACTGTTTAAAGGTAAGAGGCCCGACAATTTTGTCCTCAACATCAATAAATTGCGGTACCTGGTACTCCATCCCCTCCAGTGTACCATTTGATGCTACGCACCAGCGCTAGTTATTCCGGTGAGGAGCCCAAAGAGCCAAATAACGAGGTTATAGAACGGGCCAGAGAAGATGGTTGAGAAGAGAATAAGAAAGACGAGGAGTGAAAAGATGCCCGCGCTCTGGACCCGCTGTTCAAGAGCGGCGAGGCCACGCGAAAAGTGCCAGGGGAGCGCGCTCCGGAGAGTAGTGAAGCCGTCCAATGGTGGGACCGGGATCAGGTTGAAGAGACCAAGGAAGAGGTTAATAAAGGAGATCAGTGCAGCGATCGTCGTTGCGGGGACGCCGAGCCCAAGCTCCATGTGGTAGCGCACCACGAGCCCAAAGATCACGGCGAGGAGGATATTGGTTGCGCTTCCGGCGATGGCCACAAACGCCTCCCCCCAGCGTTTATTGCGTAGGTTATAGGGATTATAGGGAACTGGTTTCGCCCACCCAAAGAGAATCGGTGACTGGGTGAAGACCATAAGGGCGGGAAGGAAGATAGAGCCCATAAGGTCAATATGGGGGATCGGGTTGAGGGTGAGTCGGCCTGCGAGTCGAGCGGTCGGATCACCAAGCGCATCGGCAGCGTAGCCGTGAGCCACCTCGTGGACGATAATGGAGAGGATAAGGATGCAAAAAGAAGGGAAAGCGAGGTTGGGGTCCATGACGTTGCTGAATTACCTCCCTATGGTACCATGGGGTGACTTATGGCACGCGCCTGCGACATCACCGGGAAAAGCACGCAAGTGGGCGGGCGGTATTCTAACCGCACCCGCGCGACCCAGTTTAACCCCACCGGGAAGGTCCGCCGCAAGGCCAACCTCCAGAAACGCCGTATCTACGTCGCCGAGCTCGGCAAGACCGTCATTGTTGATGTTTCGATGAAGGGTCTCAAGACCATCAAGAAGAACGGCGCCTACGCCGCGCTCAAGAAAGCCGGCGCGATTTAATACCGGAAACAAAACCCCTCCGCCTTTCGGCGGAGGGGTTTTGTGTTACATTGCTCGCATATGACCTACACCGCTAAAGCCTTTAACCTCCCTACCCTCTCGGGAATATCAGAGAAGCAGATTAAGGTGCATCTCGCGCTCTATGAAGGATACGTGAAGCATGTGAATCTTATGGCGGAGACGCTTCATGGCTACGCGAGCTACGGCGACAAGGCCACCGAGGGCGACAAGTATGCGATCACGGAGCTGCGCCGGCGCTTCGCCTTTGAATTCGACGGGATGCGCATGCATGAGTATTATTTTGAACAATTCGAAGCAGGGGCTACAGCGGCGAATCAGAATTCGCCGCTCGCCTCGGTTGCTACCGAAAAATACGGAGCAGCAGGGCTCGTGGGACACATAAAGGAGGTCGCGGGTAGCCGCGGCATCGGCTGGGTGGTCGTCTATTATGATCCTACAGTGAAAGTGCTCCACACCACCTTCGTTGCCGACCACGAGGTCGGCCAGCTCGCGGGGCTCCCTATCATTCTCGTGCTCGATCTCTGGGAGCATGCCTATATGGTGGACTACGTCCCCGCCGAGAAGAAGAATTATATCGACGCTTTCTTTGCCAACCTCAACTGGTCAGTGGCTGAAGCGCGCTTCGCGAAGGCGATGAGTGCGGCGTAGGCGAGAAGGACGAAGATAAACGAGAACTGTTGGACGGCGAACGCGGCAAAGGGGAGCGCCGAACTCTTCTCGGCAACCCAAATAAAATAGTGTGTTAGGACAAGGACGGGGAACCCGACCATTTTTACGAGGAGGGGTATCCACGAACCAAAAAGCATCCCCACAACCCCAGCGATAGCAGCTCCCGCCATCGCAAACGGCACGAGAGGGTTCACGACAATATTTGCGGGCAAGGCGACCAGCGAGAGGAGTCCGATGTTGTACAAGAGGAGCGGGAGCACGGCGATCTGCGCCGCTACCGTAGTGGCAACCACATTTCTCAAAAAAGATTTGAGGTGACCCAAACGCATCTCGAGAATCGGCGAAAGCCAAATGATGCCTGCGGTGGCAACGACCGAAAGTCCGAAACCAGGATCGAAACAGAGGAAGAGGGGGTTGTAGAGAAGCATGAAGAAAACGGCGACCAAAAGCGCGCGACTCGCTGCGTAGCTGCGCCCCGTCGCACGCGCGTAGAGGGCAATCACGGCCATGATCGCTGCGCGCACCGCGGTAGATGAGATACCCGCAATACCGACAAAGAGCAGCAGCGCTGCCCCACCGAAGAAGTACTGGAGCCGCCGCGGGATCTTGAGATAGCCGAGAAAGACCATCACCCACTCGGCAACAATCATTACGTTATATCCGGAGAGGACGATAATCTGTACGAGTCCGGAGCGGATGAATGCATCGTGAAGCTCTGTGCCGAGCCCTGTCTTGCCGCCGATCACAATCCCGCCCGCAAGTGCAGAAGAAGGCTCGGGGAGCGCGAGATCAAGGCCATCAAGAAAGGCATGCTTCACGCGCGCGAGCGCGGCGGGGAGTGAATACCAAGGCGCGGGCTCTCTGGTATAGATCGTGCCAAACTGGATTAAGAAGCGGATACCGCGCGCCTCGAGATATTTGTCATACCGGAATGTCCTCCCATTTTCAGTCTCAAACGCTTGGGGGAGCGAGAGGGTGCCATAGACGCGCACGCGGTCACCCACCGCGACATGACTCGCAAGCGGCATTACTGCAAGTGCCCCGACACGTTCCCCACCCTTCTCGACACGCACCACGATGCGCTGATTCTTTTCTCTGATGTCCGGGTCGCCAACGACGACGCCATCGTAGGCAACGCGATGGTTGAGATCAGTAGTGAACGTACTTGGCAGTGGTGTTTCTGTAAGACTCGAGCGCAGCATCCCGAGAGACGCAAATATAAAAAACAACACCCCGAGCGTGTACACGACTCGTGGCTTCAAAAAATTCGCGACGCCACACAGCGCCGCGAGCAGGAGCACAAAAACTATGGGCGACCAACTTTCAAACAGTAACGACCTCACCCCCACCCCTCCCGCGAACCCTCCGACAATCGAAATGAGAAAACCCATCTCATCATCGTAGCAGAACACCCCACACGCTCCGCGCATTCGTTTTTGTATCAGGTATCCAAACTATGTACCTAGAGAGACATATCGTGGATAGTACGTAGGGGTATGTGGCGCCTATCGGGACGTACCATCTCTTACGCTATAGCGTGAAATAAGGTACACGGACGGCAACGCACAATAGTACAAAAGGTATGATATATCATACCCCCACCCCAGATCATCAGGTGATGACGAGCGCGCGACTATACAGTACAGCTAATCATGTGCCCCGATCCATGGCGGCGTTGGCGAGGGCGTCGGCGTCACCGTTCTCTTCACGGTACACGTGGGTGAAGGTGACTGTGCCGAAGGGCTTCATCGCAGCGAGGAGTCGCGCCTGCTGCTCTTTAAGGACGGGATGCTTCACTTTATAAAGCCCCTTCATTTGTTTCACCACCAGCTCGCTGTCCATCTTTACTGATACCTCCGCATCGCTCGCCTTCTTCCCCACCAGTGCGAGAAGGGTGTGGAACGCGAGGATCACCGCCTCATACTCGGCATAGTTATTGGTGCGCGTGCCGAGGAACTCGGAGACGCTGCCGATGCTGCTGCCAAACTCATCGCGGATCATGGCGCCCGCGCCACTGGGCCCCGGGTTCCCTCTTGATCCGCCGTCAGCATGGATAGTGAAATGCATAGGGGGAGTATAGCAACAAGTGCGAAACCCGTCCTTGCGGACGGGTTCGGGTTGAACTCACGGTCGTTATCGACGCGAGAGTTTCTTGACGGGTCGCCGGTGTCGCCTGGGCAGCGGATACTGCGGGCCTTCCGTCCTGCCGCTGAGAAGGATCATGAGCCAAAGCCAAAGCCGGTAGTCCATGGGAACCCCTTTCGGTTTCATCGGGTGGACGTTCAAATGGTATCAGATAATTTTTATGTCGATAAGGTGCAGGCGGACAGGAGAAGAGCGAGAGAAGGTGTCGCGCTCGATGTGAGTGAGCAGATGGATGCGACTGTTGGGGGTGAGTGTGGCAGCAGCGCGCGCGAGCGCACCCTTAACGAAGAAGGTCACGGCGTCGAGGGTGCGGCCACTCGTCAGCGCGATTTTTAATTTCAAATGTTCCTGCGCTTTGCCAAAGGATGAAATCTCGCGCAGCGAGACATCTCGCAATAAGAACACCGGCTTTGGGTTACCTATACCAAAAGGGGCGAGACGCTCGACGCGCGCGAGAAATTCTTTTGTCACTTCTTCGGGAGTGATGAGGAGGTCGGCGCGTGTAGCAAGTACGTCTTGCGGCGGAGAATTTTTCGTGAGACGCTCGTGCGCTTCAACCAGTCGATCTTCAAGAAAAAATACTTCAGTATCAATCGCGGTGAAACCGCCCGCGGCTGCGTGTCCGCCAAACTGCGAGAACATATTCTCAGTCTCGCGCATGAGCTCGACGATCGAGACTCCCCCACCACTTCGTACAGACCCCTTGAGACTCATGTTCCCTTCTCGCCCCCAGAGAAAGACGGGTCGCTCATATTCGTCAGCAATAGTGTTGGCGACGAGGCCCAAGAGCGCAGGCCGCCACTCCGGGTCGCCGAGCGCGATGACATCCCGTACCTCACCACGCTCTTTGAGTCGGGTGTGCACGGCACGCGTGATTGCACCCGCCTGTGCCTTGCGCTCACGATTTAGCTTCTCAAGCTTCTTTGCGAGAATATCAGCCTCACTTTCGTCGGTGGTGGTGAGAAGGGTGAAGGCGTCGCGTGCCTCACCCATACGGCTTGCCGCGTTGACCCGCGGCGCAAGCATGAAGCCGACATCGTCTTCAGTTATCGCGCGCTGCTCGACGCGCATCGCTCTACAGAGTTTCTGTAGTCCGATGCGCGGCGACTTGCGCAATACCTTGAGCCCATACGTTGCGAGCACACGGTTCTCGCCCAATAAGGGGACCATATCAGCGATCGTCGCGAGCCCTACCATATCGAGGAGCCACTTTTCCCACCCCTCGGGCACCTTTTCTCGGAGCGATGGTTCAACAGCAAGTACCGCACACACCAGCTTCCATGCAACTCCCGAGCCACAGAGGCTTCTGAAGGGGTATGTCTCGTCTTCTCTTGCGTTTGGATTCAGCACCGCGAATGCCGGGGGCAGCCCTGCTTCGAGGGGGAGGTGGTGGTCGGTGATAATCACGTCGATCCCGAGCTCGTTCGCGCGCGCTATCGGCGCGACGTCGGTGATGCCCGAGTCTACCGTGACAATAAGCGTCACGCCGTTCTTGGCGAGCTTTTCGATACCCGCGACGTTCATCCCGTAGCCCTCTTCATGGCGATGCGGGATGTAGTTTTCAAAACTCGCTCCAGTTTTTTTCAAAAAGTCGTGCATGAGGACCGCGCCCGGGATCCCGTCGCAGTCATAGTCGCTCCACACTGCACTATGCTCGCCTGAGAGAATGGCCGCTGCCACGCGCTTTGCTGCTTTCGGCATATCAGTCATCAAGAGGGGGTCGTGAAGATGCTCGTCATAGGAGGGTGCGAGAAACAGCTCGGCATCTTTTTTTGCGAGAATACCGCGGCGCGCGAGGAGCGCCGCGGTCAGGTCGTCATACGCAACGAGGAGGTCGCGTACGTCGTCCCCAAGAGGTTCGTGGAGGGGGAACATGTGAGCCGATTGTATCAGGAATAAAATACGGTATGCTTGTGGGATGAGCACTTGTATTTTCTGTGAGATCGTTGCGGGAAGACTCCCTTCCCATAAAGTGTATGAAGACGAGCACTTCGTCGCCTTCCTCGATATTAATCCGCTCTCAGCTGGGCACACGCTCGTGATCCCCAAGGAGCATCATCGTTATGTATGGGACGTCGAGAACATCGCGGGTTATTTCCTCGTTGTACAAAAAATTGCAAAGGCGCTCCAGAAGTTATCTGACACCGAAGAGGTGCACATGAAGGTGGTGGGTGAAGAGGTGCATCACGCGCACGTGTGGGTGTACGCAAACCCTAAAGAAGTGCATGGAGAGAAGTGGGACTTCATTGAGAATGCAAAGACGTTGCGCAGTATTTTAGCCGAGAGCAGCTATCCCGGGTAGCGTTCCCTTTGCTAAGAACTCGAGCATCGCTCCGCCCCCAGTCGAGACAAATGAGATTCTCGAAAGCAACCCCAACTCCTCGATAGCGGCGATCGTATCGCCGCCTCCAATGACTGAAAATGCGCCCGAGTCTGCAATCGCGCGCGCGAATGCATTCGTCGCATCGACAAATCCATCCTCATATTTCCCGAGCGGGCCGTTCCAGAGGATGGTCTTTGCAGAGCGTGCACGTTCGACAAGATAGGCGACCGTGCCTGGTCCGTGGTCGAGAATGACGTCAGTTGGGTGTACCTGTCCTTTTTCAGCAACGCGAGCATGTGCGCGAGCGTCGGTCTTCCCCACCTCATGCGCATCGACCACTAAAGAGTCGACAGGAATGACCAGTCGCGGATCAGCGAGGAGTTCCTTTATACGGTCCTTACTGGCGATAGAAACGAGTGACATCCCCACCGCCTGTCCCGTGGCCTGGAGAAAGTCGTTGGCGAGCGCACCACCCGGGAAGACGATGTCGTAGTGTTCGAGGAGGCGGGTGAGCACCGGCTCCTTGGTACTAAATTTTGCACCACCAATGACGGCAAGGGCGGGATGGGTAGGAGTGAGTGCACGCGAGAGCTCATGCACCTCCTCTTCAAGCAGGATGCCCGCATACGACGGGAGCAGTTCTGGGACGCTCACTATTGAGGCGTGAGTACGGTGGCACGTGTCAAAGGAGTCTTGCACAAACACATCGGCGAGTGCCGCAAGCTCGCGGGCGAACGTCTTGTCGTTGTCTTTCTCTCGTCGATCGCGGCGCAGATTCTCGAGCACGAGTATTTCTCCAGGAGTCACTCCCCGGATCGCGTGACGCACGCGCGACCCAAGTGTTTCGGGGAAGAAAGAGACACCGGGAATGAGCTTTCCGAGAGCTTCAGCCACCGGCGCCAATGTCTCGGTACCCTTCTCCCCAACATGACTCACCAAAATCACTCGTGCGCCGCGCTCGGTAAGGTATTGCAGGGTGGGGAGTGCGCGACGCAGTCGATAGTCGTTGGTCACTCTCCCCTCTTTGATCGGGACATTGAGCGCTGCACGCACGAGGATGGGGATATTCTCGAGTACCGGTATCTCGCGGACACTGCGCATGTTAGCTGATGTTTTTGACGAGCACCGCAAAGACGCGGGGGTCAGTTGAGGCGTGTCCGATAAGAAAGCCGTCGATACCCGAGCCACCAGCGAGCGCACGTATATTTTCTGGCTCGACTGAACCCCCGTAGAGTACGACGGAGCGAGTGGCGGTTTTTCCTGGGAGAAGCTCCGAAAGAACTTTTCGAATATAAAGCGCCATCTCAGCAAGGTCAGGGGCACTAATCGCTGCCTCTGCAGTCTTTCCGATGGCCCACAACGGCTCATAGGCGACGACGATATCTCCCCGTTCTTTGGGGAGAAGGGGGGAGAGCGCCGTGGTAATCTGCTCGCGAATAGTACTCAGATAGCGCCCCTCTCCGTCGCGCTCGCGCTCCCCCACACAGAGAATGGGGGTAAGTCCTTGAGCGAGCGCCCGGACTATCTTTTGACTAACGGTTACGTCAGTCTCTCCGTTCGAGCGACGTTCGGAGTGTCCTACGATGGTGTACGTAGCACCCGCCGCAGTAAAAGCGGCCGCTGTCGCTTCACCCGTATGCGCCCCCGCCGTTGCGAGCGAGATATCCTGGGCGGCAAACATAACCGGTGACGTATTTTTGACAGCGAGAGCGCCAAGGAGTGGTGAAGGGGGCGCAAGCACGATCTGGTGGGTACCGCTACGAGCGAGACGTTTACTCACCGTGAGAAGAACCCTCGCCTTTGAGAGTTCCTCCACGTACGCTTTCCAGTTCGCGACGATAAGCATACCTTATATAGTAACAGGCGTCCGCCCGTCTATTTTGTCCCGTAGGTCCCTGCAAGGAATCCCCAACTCCCCCCCGGCCCCCCCTGAAAAAGAGTACTCGGGAGTCCACTATCGTAGGTGACTTTTGCCGAGTTGGACATAACAATCTTATATCCGGTCGCCTCCTTCACATCGACCGTTTGTTTTAATTCGATAAGCCCGTGGCTCGCATAGGCAACGAGAGCAGAAGAGCCCTGATTCATACTCATGGCGACCGTAGATCCGCCCTGCTCGGCGCTGCGGTTTTGAGAAATGAGGAACACAAAAGAGTTTGGTGACCCCGAACCAAGAAAGACAGAGTTTTGGCCTATGTCGATGATACCGCTCCCGGCGGGATCCGCCGGATTATCTGCGATAATGGCAACGTTTTGATTCCCAAGACTTGGGTCAATGCGGATCGTGGGCCCGGTCTTTGTGGAGATATTCCCCGTTATCCAGAGGGGACCAGTTACCGAGAGGACGCCTGACGTGGTTTTGACCACGAGATTGCATGCTATTTTCTTTGGACCGAGCGACATGGAGGTGCTGATGACGTAGTCACCATTTCCGTCACAGGACGCGATGGTACCCCCTGCCTCTGCGTAGGACTCCCACTCGCTAATCTGCTGGTCAGAGATCGGCAGTGCCACGGGCTCAAGGTCAGGACTATTTGGATATGAGGTGCCACCTACGGTAGTGTTAATCTTGGTCACGTAGTAGGCATCTTTATCAGCTTGGGTTGCGTGGTCTTCATGTCCGATCGTGTGAGCATAGATGGTGCCGGTCGCATGGATGCCGTACACCAGACCGCTCGTACCGGTTGAGATAACTTCCCCCTCAATGACATTGCCGTTAACCCCGATTACCGATCCACTCGAAAATACGTTCCCGATGATGGTCGAGCTCTGGTAGAGCTCAAAGCCGCCCTGCCCCCCTTGGATACCATAGTGAAATGAGATGGTATTCCCGATATCACCCATATGCACGCTAATTGTTTTCTGATTGGTGGGCGCACTCCGGTTTGGGATGTAGGCAGTCGCGACAACCCGCTTCGTTTTGGTGTCGATACTTGTCACCGCTATGGTATAGGTGCCATTCCCGAGCGGAGTATCGGTCTCTCCAGTGTAGGACGGGTTGCTGTTGAGCATCACTGCGGCGTGGTCGAGCGCACCTTCAGCAATCGCAAGCGCTTGAGCCTCTGCAAGATTGGCGCGCTCAGAATGGCCGTATGCGAGGATATAACTCACAAAGGCACTCGAGACCGTGACGAATATGGTGGCGAACACAAGCGCAAGGAGAATCACCTGTCCTCGTCTGTACCGATTGTGTGGAAAGGTCATGGCGCCAAATGGTTACGCAGGTAAAATGTCCCGGTCTGTCGCCCCGGCACGACTTGGTCTTTGTACGTTGTTCGGGTCTGCAGGTCGATAGTGACGGCATCTACTCTGGTGAAGTCGGGATTAGGGTAGGTAAACGAGAGAGTGTTGACGGCGGTGCTTAGTATTCGCCGACCAGCAGTACGAGCGCTCCCGCTCCCCAACTCGGTGAGCTGGTAGAGCGTCGTGCCGGAGACATAGAACACGACATAGTCATAGGTGCCAATGAGCGCCACACCACTCGAGTCGATCGACGGTACTTTGAGAACGAGTGTCGTTGCCGATGAGGTGTAGGTAGTACCAGAAAACGCACGCGAAGCAAGAACGTTACTCGCGGGGAGGATGGTAGCCTCAAAAGCACCAAACGCCCTGCTCGCTGACCCTTCGGTGGCGATCACTGCCTGCTGGTAGCCGTTCGTTGTAGTGAAAATGAAGAAGAGATTCACGAGCGCAAGGAGGGCGATCGCCGTGAGGCTGACGAGAAAAACTGATTCGAGAAGTGAGAAGCCGCGTTTCATTTGAGTGTTGAGTTCTGCGCGATAAGCGAGGTGAGCGTCGCTGTGCGTGTGGTGCCACTCGAGCCTTGCCACGAGACCGTTACCACCACCTGTTTCGTCTGAGCATCAATCACCGTCACTGTCACGGTCCCTGCACCCGAGGGGAGTGTATTAAGGAGGCTGTGCGAGAAAGGGCCGCTCGCAGGAAGGGCGGTATACCCGCCTCCACGGAGGAGCTCCAACTCTCCTTGTGCAATCTTGGTCGCAACACCCAGATCCCCCACCTCACGAGTATTGACGGTCACTCGCTGGAGTAGCGTGCTCGTCACCATAATCATGGTACCGATAATTGCGAGAGCGATGGTTATCTCGACAAGAGAGAATCCGCGAAGGGAGTACCGCATACTATTTGATCGCTGACGAGAGCGAGTAAATCGGCGAGATCATCGCGACCGCGAAGATACCGACAAACGTACCGATGATGAGCATGAGAATCGGCTCAATGATAGTCGAAAGATCCTTTGTTTTTTCAGACACCGTCTCTTCATAATACTCTGCAATCTGCTTGAGCATATCGGCAACCTTTCCGGTCTCCTCACCCACCTCGAGCATGTCGCCGAGAAGAATCGGGTAGAGCTTGGCGTTTTCGGTAAACGCACGTGAGAGCGGCTCACCTTTACGGACGTGCTCCTCACTTTCAGCAATGACGTTTGCGAACACCTCAGCACGCACGACATCCTTGGTAATCGCCAGTGCACTTAAAACTGGCACACCGGCGACTAGGAGCGATGAGAGGGTACGAGCCGTCCGGGCGGAATAGGTTTCGCGGACAATTTCCCCAATAACGGGAAGATGGAGCACCACTGCCATAACGATACGATTACCACCGCGTGACCGTACAAAGAGGAGACCGCCTACCACCAAGAGGGCCACCGCGGGGAGGATTAACGAGACATGGTTAACAAGAAAGTCCGAAAGCCCGACGATAATGCGCGTTGCAAGTGGGACCTTAACCCCAAGTGAGGTGAACGTTTTAGTGAGTGTCGGGACGACGAAGATAAGCATCAGTACCCCCACGGCGATGACACCCGAGATAACAATCGCTGGATAAATCATCGCGCCACGCACCTTGCGGATCAACTCTTCAGAACGACCAAGCTGGAGCCCCACTACCATAAGCGAGTCGGGGAGGGACCCAGACTCTTCGCCCGCCCGCACCATGGCGACGAGGATGGGGGGAAACACCCTCGGGTAGAGCGCCAGCGCCTCATGGAATGACACACCCTTTTTAATCGCCTCGACCAGACCACTTGCGACCGCCCGCATGCGTTTATTCCCCGACTGCTTTTCGATCACCGCAAGCGCACGCGAGATCGAAAGCCCAGCCGTGAGCATTGTCGAGAGATTTTTAGCAAAGCGGACAATTTCAGCGCGCTTGATGCCCGTCCCGAGAGTCATGCTGAAGCGAGAGAGAAATCCAAACTCGAAGCGCTTGCGCTCTTTGATAGCAATGACAAACCCACCCTCACTGCGGATAATGTCATACACAGCAAATCGCGTCGGCGCCTCAACCGTGCGTATCTCGTCGAGGACTCCTTCTTTTCTGATTTTGACGCGGAAAATCATACGTTATTCGCTAATAGCGCGAAGCACTTCTTCAATACTCGTGACCCCACGCGCGGCTTTATAAAGACCATCTTCAAACATGGTGAGCATCCCCTCTTTCTTCGCTTGAGTTTCGATCGCGTCGGTTGTGCTTGAAGAGAGAATGATCTCGCGGATCCCGGGCGAGACCGCAAGCACCTCGTGAATACCGATACGACTTTTATACCCTGCCTCACTCCCCGCTTCAGCGGGTGGGCGATAGAAGGAGAGATCGTCGAGGCTCGAGCCAGCCTTTACCAGCTTCTCCTCCTCAAGCGCCTTGAAGGCAGTCCTGAACTGCTCCTCGGTCCCGATAGAGTCCCGCAGAGCTTTGGTAAGAGGGTACGCCTCTTTTGTGTCGAGCAGCTTTCGTACCAAACGCTGGCCGATGATGATACGGAGCGTCGACACAAGGAGAAACGGCTCGACGCCCATATCAATGAGGCGTGGGATCGCGCCGGCGGCGCTGTTGGTATGAATAGTCGAGAGCACGAGGTGCCCGGTGAGCGCCGCATTAATCGCCAGCGAGGCGGTCTCACTGTCACGGATCTCGCCGACCATAATAATGTCAGGGTCTTGGCGCACGAGAGAGCGGAGCCCATTTGCAAAGGTGAAGCCAATGTCCGCATTCACTTGGGTTTGATTGACACGTTTCATCTGGTACTCGATCGGGTCTTCGACCGTCGAGATGTTCACGTCAGGGCGGTTGAGAATGTCGAGCATGGTGTAGAGCGTGGTGGTCTTACCGGAGCCGGTGGGCCCTGACACGAGAATGATGCCGGTAGTTTGTTTGAGCGCGTGGTGGATCCGTTCCATATTTTCACCATGAAGACCTAGGGCTTCAAGCGTAAAGCCCTCCCCCGTTTCTCGCAGAAGGCGCATCACCGTTTTCTCGCCGAAGAAGGTCGGGAGAATCGATACGCGGAAGGAAACGCGATCGGCCTCGGTCTCCATCTTGAAACGACCATCTTGGGGGAGTCGTTTTTCATCGAGCTTAAGGTTAGAAAGCACTTTAATACGCGCAACGATACCTGCGCCAGCGGAGGGCGGGAGAGTCATGGCATCATGGAGGATACCGTCGATGCGGTAGCGCACTAGAACCGCGGCCTCCATCGGTTCGATGTGGATATCGGAAGCGTCTTGTGTGATCGCGTGACGCAAAAGGGTGTCGACGATACGCACGATCGGCAAATCCTCGGCCATCTTCTTGAGCTCGGTATCAGAGAGATCCTTCCCTTCGGCGATAGCCTTAATCTTCCCTGCCTCAGCGGAGATGATGTCGCCGAACTCATCCTTCAGTGACTTCTGGTACTGCAAAAGCGCCGACTTAATACTCTCGGTGTCGGTGAGACGCGGGAGGATCTTAAGCCCGGTCTTCTTGCGCACCGAGTCGATCGAGATAAGGTCGTCGACATCGAGCATCGCGACCTCAAGCGAGTCGCCCTCTTTGCGAAACGAAATGATGTTGTGGGTGCGCGCGATAGGCTCGGGGATGAGAGAGAGAATATCTGATGAGATGTTGTAGTCCTTGAGGTTGATGAAGGGGATACCGAGCACATATGCCTGGATGCGGCGGAGCGCATCCTCGGTCAAGGAGCCACGGCTGACGAGAATATCGCCGAGCGACTGCCCGCGCGTCTTCGCTTCTTCGGCCGCTGCATCAATATCTTTTTTCGCAACGAGACCCGAGTCGATAATGAACTCTTTGAGCTCCCCCTCCGAAACGTGCATATGTAAGAAGTATAACGTGCACTGCCCTCGTGAGCGCGCACATTGCACAGGGTTAGTGACATTCTGTTGACGAGAAACGGGGATCTGGTATACTAGATGTATCAGAAACGCCCCTTCGGGGCTTTCTTTATAAACGTGCTACATACACATTCCATATGATTGACCTCAAAACCATCAACACAGTGCTCGGCGAGTTTGAAGATCGCGGTATCAGTCGAGCGACAATGCTCGAAGCGATTGAGAGCGCTATGGCCACTGCCTATAAGCGCGAATACGGCAAGCGTGGACAAATTGTCCACGCCAAGCTCGACCTGGGCACGGGTACCATCGCCTTTGAGCAGGTAAAAACCGTTGTCGATGAGACCACGGTGCGTTTTCCTGTTGAGGGTGAAGTAATTCCCGACGACCACTCCTATGGGTTCCATGCCGACGAGGAACATCTCGCTGAAGGTGAGCTTCCCCGCTTTGACTCGGAGAAGCACATTCTCCTTGAGAATGCCAAGTTAATACGTCGCGGCGCACAACTCGGTGAGGAGATCATCTTCCCGCTTGAGCCGCAGGATGATTTTGGTCGTATCGCAGCGCAGACGGCCAAGCAGGTCGTTATCCAAAAAGTCCGTGAGGCCGAGAAACTCTCGATGATGGAGGAGTTCGGCGAGAAGAAAGGCGAAATCGTGGGCGGTATCGTACAGCGCATGGAACGTGGCGCGATCTTTGTCGATCTGGGGCGCACCACCGGCATTATCCCCTATGAGGAGCAGATTCCCGGCGAACGCTACCGCATGGGCGAGCGCATTCGCGCGTACCTCTACGCGGTCGACGAGGGTTTTCGTGGCGTCTACTTGCGCCTCTCTCGCGCCCACCCCAAGTTTGTGGTGAAGCTCTTTGAGCTTGAGGCGCCTGAGCTCGCTGCCGGCGCCATTGAGGTCAAGGCACTCGCGCGCGAGCCGGGGAGCCGCACCAAGATCGCTCTTGCCTCTCTCGACCCACACGTTGATCCGGTTGGTTCTCTAGTGGGCCAGCGCGGAGTGCGTGTCTCCACCGTGATGAGCGAGCTTGGTGGCGAGCGCATCGATATCATCGAATGGAACGACAATGCCGAAGAGTTTGTGAAGGAGGCACTTTCTCCCGCGACCCCGCTCTCGGTCGTCCTTGACGAGGCCGAGCATCGTGCGACGGTGACGGTTGCTGAAGACGAGCAGTCCTTGGCAATCGGGCGCGGCGGACAGAACGTGCGCCTGGCGGCCAAGCTCACGGGCTGGAACATCGATATCGTCTCTGCGGGCGGTTCAACCGTTTCAGTCGCGACGCCTGAAGCAGACTCCGCTGACCCAGCAGAAGCCGCGGGCGTGATGCCCACCGAGAGCAGTGATGTCCTCACGACGGAGGAAGTGCCGCAGGTGACGGAACTCCCAGCTGAAGAGGAGCTCACGGAGCTCCCCGCAAGTGATGAAACGGCTGCTGACGCGACTGAAGATCGCGACAAAGCAAAAGACGAATAGTATACTCGAGGCATATGAACTTATTGCACGACATTGATCCGGGGACAAAAGAGGAGATGAATGTGATCGTTGAGATCAATAAAGGGTCTCACAATAAATACGAGATCGATAAAGAGACCGGCTTGATCGCGCTCGATCGGGTCTCATACACCGCACAAGTGTTTCCCTTTGACTACGGCTTTGTGCCGCAGACGCTCTGGGATGATGGTGACGCGCTCGATGTGATGCTCCTCACCACCTACCCGCTCATCCCGGGTATTTTGGTGCACGCACGCCCAGTCGCCCTTATGAAGATGACCGACAGTGGTGATGGCGATGACAAGGTGCTCGCGGTACCCATCGACGATCCGCGCTGGAAGCATGTGCAGGATCTCGCCGAGGTGAATCCGCACACACTCAAAGAGATCGAGCACTTCTACTCCACCTACAAGAAGCTTCAGAACAAAGAAGTGGTGGTGCACGGCTTTGAGAACAAGGCGGCAGCTGAAGCCGCGTTTGTCCGTGCGCGCGAGCTCTACGAGAAGTCGAAATAGTATGGACGAGAAACTCCTCCCAGTAGGTGAAGAGACGAAGCAGACGCTCCCCGGCGTTCCTTCAGCCAAGGCGCAATCGTGGGGCGCGGTGATCTCGATCGTGGTGATCGTCATGATGATTGTCGTCGGTGCCTTCTATGCGTGGGGTCAGCGCGTCGCGCAGAACATAGAGTACCCTGTCGACAATACCGGTTCGTAATTAGTTTTTATCCCTATGAAATACAGCAATCCCCGTTCTTCAATGCTCGTGCCGATGGTGATTGAGAAGAGCCAGTTTGGCGAGCGCGCGTACGACATCTACTCGCGTCTCCTTAAAGAACGCATTGTCTTTCTCGGAGGCCAGATCGACGACGATGTCGCCAATCTGGTCATCGCGCAGCTCCTCTTTCTCGAAGCAGAAGATCCTAAGAAGGATATCTCGCTCTACATCAACTCTCCGGGCGGCTCGGTCACCGCAACCTTGGCGATGGTAGACACGATGAATCACGTTAAGCCAGCGGTCTCGACCGTGTGCGTTGGTATGGCAGCCTCCGGCGCCGCGATTCTCCTCTCCGCCGGAGAGAAAGGTAAGCGCTATGCGCTCCCCAACGCCGAGGTGATGATCCACCAGCCGCACGGCGGTGCCGAGGGTCAAGCCACTGATATTGAGATTACTGCGAAGCAGATTGTGAAGCTCCGCAGCGTGCTCAACAAGATCCTCGCCAAGAATACCGGTCAGACACTCGCCAAGGTCGAGAAGGATGTCGAGCGCGACTTCTTCATGACGGCAGACGAGGCCAAGAAGTACGGCCTCGTCGACAAAGTCTTCAACTAACCGTAGTATCTCTCTATACCGCCCCGCCGACTGACTGCTCTGGCTGCCCCACCGATCTCCCTTCTTTTAACCTTTCTCCCGCCGGTTTTCTGAAAACCAGCGGGAATAATCAAACGGGCGTATGTCACTCAAAATAATACTGATCATGCTTGCCCTCTCGGGAGTGGGCGGCATCGTTTTGGGCTACGTGCTGCGCGTACTTATCGGTCTTGCGAGCCGGGGCTCGGTCGAGCTCGACACCAAGCACAAGCTCCTAGAGGCACAAGAGCGCGCGGCGAAGATTCTCGCTGAAGCAGCCTTTCGTGCTGAAGTGCTGGAGACCGAGCGCCTCGGGCCCGTCGAAGAGCGTGAGGAGAAGGTGATCGCGCGCGAGGAGCGCCTCGCGACGCGTGAAGAGTTCCTCGACTCTCGTCAACGCGATCTCGACCAGACTGAAGACGAGGTGCGCGCACGCGAGCAGGCGGCGCTTAAGGTGAAGACTGAGGCCGAAAAGCTAACGGCTGAACGAGCAAAAGAGCTCGCCAAGGTCGCCAACCTCTCGCCCGAGAAGGCTCGCGAGGAGCTCTTTGCCCAGATTGAACGGAGCTATGAAGAGGCGATTCTTCTGCGGCTGCAGAAGCTTGAGGCGCACGGCCGCGAGCGTCTTGAGGACAAGGCGAAGAGCATCCTCACGAACGTTATTCACCGGCTCGGCAACGCGGTCAATGCGGAGGTGATGTCGCTCTCGGTGGCTATTCCCTCTGAAGAGGTCAAGGGAAAGATTATCGGCAAGGAGGGGCGCAATATTAAAGCATTTGAGCACGCGACGGGTGTTGATGTTTTGATTGACGACGTACCCGGGCGCATATCACTCTCTTCGTTTGATCCCCTTCGTCGGACGATAGCGAAAATCGCGCTCGAGAAGCTTATCGCTGATGGTCGCATCCAGCCCGCGAAGATTGAAGAGGCGGTCGAGAAGACGCGGAGTGAGGTCGCCGAGATTATTAAGCAGAAGGGTGAGGCCGCGGCATATGAGGCGGGCGTGATCGGGCTTGATCCTAAGCTCATCGCTCTTCTCGGGCGCCTCCACTTCCGCACGAGTTATGGCCAGAACGTGCTTCAGCACTCGATAGAGATGGCACACATCGCGGGGATGCTTGCGAATGAGCTCGGCGCCAACGTCACCGTAGCGCGCACGGGCGCTCTCCTGCACGACATCGGTAAGGCGGTTGACCACGAGGTGCAGGGCACCCATGTGGAGATTGGGCGGCGCATCCTCGAGAAGTTTGGCGTTGACCCCCGCGTGATAGCGGCGATGCAGTCGCACCACGAGGAATTCCCCTATGAGACGCCAGAGTCGGTGATCGTGCAGGTGGCCGACGCGATCTCGGGCGGGCGCCCCGGCGCTAGGCGTGACACGGTCGACCGCTACCTCGAGCGCCTCGGCGACTTGGAGCGTCTCGCACAAGGCTTCGAGGGCGTCGAGAAGGTCTATGCGATAGCCGCGGGCCGTGAGATCCGCATTTTTGTAAACCCGGGCAAGATAAGCGACCTACAGATGCACAAGCTCGCGCGCGACATCAGTAAGCGCATCCAAGCCGAGCTCAAGTACCCGGGCGAGATTAAAGTAAATATAATTAGAGAAAATAGAGTGGTCGAATTCGCGCGCTAATTGCTTACTCAAGGTCAACACGTGCCCCGTAGGAAAGTAATCTTTCCTGCTGGGGTCATCCGCGAAAACCGCGTCGTGGAGTTTGCCCGTTAATTCTGGTGTAAAATTATTGGATGAAGAAGTTTCTCGAATGGATTGGCCTCAAAGAAAAACTACATAGAGGTAAGCACAAGCCCCCGTTCGTTTCAGAAAGGGAAATCTGGTGGGTAAGTCTCGGCGAAAACGTTGGATCAGAGATGAATGGTAAGAGCGGTAAGTTTACGAGACCCGCACTGATCTTGAAGAAGCTGGCACATGGATTTTTCCTCATCGCACCAACCACCACTCAGGCTCACGACGGTAGTTGGTATGTGAGAACTACTCTCGAAGGAACTGACGAGTATGTGTGTCTCAATCAGATTCGGACCGTTGATCATCGTCGATTATATTCACGACTCGGTAAGCTCGATGACGACGATTTTAGTAGAGTGAAAGAAGGTTTTAAGAAACTCTATCTATAAAATGTTCCACCGCCTTTTGGGCGGTGGTCGCGGCGAATGCCGAATGTGCCTACAGTATACACCCACTCCCTTGCTCGTCAACCGCCCGGTACGCACAAAAAGAAAAGAGCGACCGTAGTCGCTCTTTTGTGAGCAAGGGCAACCCTTACTCATCGGAGTTATCGACGAACTCAATGACGACAATATCGTGGGGCTCTCGACGCACAACACGGTACTTCCAACGAAATGGCGCCATACTCCCCCGGTAGTAGACAAAGCCATCCTTCTCCCTGTCGAAGTACCAATTCGGACGCTTGTAAGCGAGCATCGTTTTCTTTGGATAGTTTCGCGGAAAGTGATCGTCAGTCCGATAGTCATTTTGAAGGGCGTTATAGCAGCCGCCCAGAACGGGGATGCCGTTGGCCGTGGTATCGATGAGCACTTCAGTCACGTAATGCGATGTCATGTCTGTCTCCAAACCCCAGAACCCGAGGTGCGGTGCGAGGAATCTCGCGAGTCAATGAACTTACTGACTGTACCAGTGTACCAAGTAGAGCATTGACAGTAAAAATTAAGCGTGTCGAGATAGCAAAAATGCTTAAATATCTATATAAAAACTAGCTAGAATACAATCCATCTATGTCTAAAAAACTTGACAGAATGAGGCATTTTGCTAGCATTACCCTATGAACTCGACTGGCATGCTTCGGCTCCTGGGTCTCTCTAAGAAGGAGGAGAAGGTGCTTACAGCTCTCCAGGAGGGCGCCGACACCCCCGTTAAGCTCACTAAGGTAACGAATGTGTCGCGGACTGCTATCTATGCGATACTTCAGAACTTAAAGAAGCGCGGGCTCGCTGGAGCGCATATCGTGCACGGGAAGAAGTATTGGCGTCTCGCTTCAGAGCGCGAGATCGAGGAGACGCTCTATGCGGCCAAGCGTGCGCTCTTACAGATTCCTGAAGGCCGTGAAGAATTACACGGCCTCTCTGACGCCACTGTTGTCGTCCATCGTGGCGCGCCGGCTATACGTAAGGTGCTCGGCGAGCTCCTCTTTAATCACAAGAACGAGAGGTTCTACGCGCTCGTGGGCGACGAGGCGGCGGTATATTGGAATAAACTCTTTCCGCTTGAGGCGACGAACCGCTTTAATCGAGCGCTGAAAAAGAACGGCATTATCGCCGAGATGGTGATGCAGGACGGGATTCTCGAGCGGCAGACGAGAGAGCTCGGGGTCTCATGGGCGCGGGACTTTGAGGGGCGGACGGCTCGGCTCAACGTGATAGATGCTGACTACTTCGTCCACGGCGGGCAGGTGTTTATCTTTAAACAGTCGATCTACCTCATGGCGCTCGGCGAGGAGCTCGTGATCGAGATCCGCAATTCAGAAATTCAGCGGATGATCCTCGCGTTCTTCAAATATATACAAGACACCTCGTTGGTTATCGACGCGAATGCGCTCCTACGTGGCATCATTACGGAAATGGAGATTAAAAAGAACGAAAAGAAGTGATTTTGCACTATCCACCACACTCTGTAAAGGCCATTGCGCAATAAATGGCGTTCTCTATACTTTTAACAGCCCCGCCTCACACCAACACGGATAAACAGATTTGGTGCGACTCAAGGCGCGGGAGAGTCGGTGACGGAGACGTACTCCGTTGTACGGCGGAGGAGCCGACAGGGCCCCGCAACGCAGAAACGCTTCAAATCTGTTTGTCCCGTTATTCGCTTACTTACTCCTCACATGAACAAAGCAGACATTGTCGATAAAGTGCACAAGACCATCGGTTGTTCAAAGGCCGACGCCGAGCGCGCGGTTGAGACGATGATCGAGTCGGTCGTCCACTCCCTCAAGAGCGGCGACGAGGTATCGATCTCGGGTCTCGGCATCTTCGCGACCAAGGCGCGCCCGGCACGCCAGGGCCGCAACCCGCGTACGGGCGAGACGATCCACATCGCGGCGACCCGCACCGCGAAGTTCCGCCCCGCAAAGGCGCTCAAGGATGCCGTAAAATAAGAATCACGGCACACGCGCAGTAAAATAAAGGTTTTATAGACAAGCAGCACGGCGCCCTCTGGGCGCCGTGCTGCTTTTATTGAAACGAAAAGGGGGTCCCGAGGGACCCCCTACTCTCCCGCCTCGCGTGCCAGCTCGTCGTATTCGGTAGTCGGCGTACGCTGCCGCTGTTGTTGCTCGCGGAGACGCGTGACGACGGGTATCTGTTGGAGCCCCCGATGCCGCTGTTCGTGTTCTCGACGCAGCATATCGACCTCGCACACTGGCGTCCCTGGATGCGCACAGGGGCCGATCAAAGGACAACCGCAGCTCATGTGACACCTCCTTTCGCAAAGTCGCGTCACTCTTGTAGTGTACGCTCGCATCGCGCTGTCTCCCGAGTTATGCACTGACAGACCTAAAATAAATAATAAAGGCAGTATTCTATATCCAATGGAGGGAATTCCTGATGGAAGGCATTTTGCGCCCACAGAACAACACAATAAAGAGCCTGCGGGAACGGAACCCACGGGAGAAGAAACTACCCGCATCATCGGAGGACCTCCCCCACTCGATGCGGTCGAGCCTCATCGTCACACTGATGAGTCACCACTACTGTCTCTTGAAGAGCTCGGGAGCGAGGGTGTAGCTCTGCTCTCGACCAAAAGCTATAGCGAGTTTCACGACGCACTGGTCGCGTACAACAAGCAGCACCACGAGGATCTGCTTGGTGTCAGCGCGGAGGAAGTCGAAATGAGCGTGAATGCTCTAACCCAGAATTTTGAAAAAGAACTCATTACGCAGGGGCTCACGTCTTCGCGGACTCTACAGGAGGGTATACAAAGCGTTGTTGACGGACTTGGACTACCCAATGTGCCCGAGCTGCGTGACCACTTCAAAGCCCTGGTCCAAGATGAGGTATACCGCCACCTTGCAGAGCCGGGCCTCATCGAGGAGTTCACTCCCAAGCTCATTGAGGCACTCAACCGTGCACAAACACTGAAGGACTTTGATCGCATTCTGCGGGCTCGTTTGCCGGCTACGCGGGCGCGACTTATTGTGGACAATCTAATGTTTATCGAGGGCGCTACTCTTTCTGAAATTGAGCCAGACCCGCATGCAGGTAATCAGAATGAGGGCTCTACTCTCGCGCCATCGGTGCGCCCAGAAACAATATCCCAACTTGCCGACGAAATTAAGAATCGCGTGCATTACTTGCCTGTCGGCGTAGACTCCGTGCACATAGCACAGCTGCTACTCGAAGAGCTTTACGAAGAAGTTCCTGCTGCCGATCTGCAGGCCAAACTCTCAAGCCGACCACACCAACCGCCCCCCGCCACTCCTCTACCCTAGATACCTCTTTTTCTTGAGGGCGTCGGGGAGATAACTTTCAGAGTCTGAGTACATTTCATACCCTTTCCCATAGTCGAGTTCCTTCATAAGCTGCGTCGGCGCATTGCGGAGCTTCTTGGGCACGGGGAGGTTGCCGTGGGTAGCGACGTCGGCTTGGGCAGCGCGCAGCGCGTCGTAGGCCGAGCGATCTTTCTTGGCCTGTGCCAAGTACGCGACGCCGTGCGCGAGATTGATGGCGCATTCGGGGTAGCCGATTACCTCGCAGGCTCTGAAGACTGCGTTGGCTACCACGAGCGCAGTCGGCTGGGCAAGGCCGATATCCTCGCTCGCGAAGACGACCATCCTACGCGCGATAAAGAGCGGGTCCTCCCCTGCCGCGACCATCCGCGCGAGGTAGTACATCGCGGCGTCAGGCTGTGAGGCACGCATACTTTTTATAAAAGCAGAAATAGTGTCATAGTGCTCCTCACCCTTCTTGTCATAGCGCAGGTGCGGCGACTCGAGCGCTTTATTGAGAGTCTCCACCGTGACCGCGCTGTAGAGGCTCACTGCGCCCTCGATCATCCCGAGCGCCTTGCGCGCGTCGCCGCTCGCGTAGCCGAGGAGCCAGTCAAACGCTTCTTTACCAACTTTTATCTTAGTACTCTTAACAATCGCTCGGAGCGCTTCTTCAGAGAGAGGCTCAAGGACAAAGACCCGACAGCGCGAGAGGAGCGCGGGGATCACCTCAAAGGAGGGGTTCTCGGTCGTCGCGCCGATGAGCGTCAATTCCCCACTCTCGACATAGGGCAATAAGAAATCCTGCTGGCTTTTATTAAACCGATGAATCTCATCGAGAAACAAAACTTTAGGTCTTTCCGACAATCCACGAAATTCTGCTGTAGCAGAATTTCGTGGATACTTGTTGGTGGCAATAATTTTGCGAATGTCATCTTTGCCGGCCGAGACGGCCGAGAGCTCGAAGAGCTCGGCGTCCAGCGCACGCGCATAGATGCGCGCAATGGTCGTCTTACCTGTCCCCGGTGGGCCCCAGAGGATAAAGGAGAAGCGATGCTTCTTCTCAATCGCCACTCGCAGTGGCTTCCCCTCCCCCACGAGGTGCTCCTGCCCTACCACCTGATCAAGGGTCTCTGGTCGTATCCGCGCGGCGAGGGGCCCTGCCCCGTTTGAACGCGAGTCCTCGAGCTTTCTAATGGGGTCCATCCCCCTATGGTACTCCTGTCCGTACAAAACAAAATCGCCGACGTTTCCCAACGTCGGCGATTCAAGCGATAGTTGCTTTCTGCGGGATATCAGCCCGTCACGTGGCCAAGAAGTCGTCGTCACTGCAGGGCGTATAGGCATTGAACCACATACGGCCTTGCTGCTCGATGAGATCTTGCAAGCCGTTGTGATGGTCGCAAACCACCACTGTCTTCCGAAGCTCGTAGTAACCTCCGTTTTCCAGCCGCGTCTGAAGCCAGCGAGCCGAGAAGACCTGTACGGCAACTTCGTGCTTGCGCAGCCGCTCCACCCACTTGTGGACGGTGACGTGTTCGGCATCCATACGTCCGATGCCGTCTTCGTCGTTGCAGGAAGGTGTGAACGTTTCGCTGTTGTGGTCCGCGATTCGATCCTGGACGACAATGACCATAGGACCCTGCGAGCGCTCCAACTTCTTGGCCGCTTCGGTAACCTGTGCCGCGTACCAGTCGTACGCGCCAGCGTTGTCTTGGCGGATGAGGTGGAGGTTACAAGGCGCCCAGATCCTGTCGTAGATCCCAGCGGCCATGACGGTCCCGTCCACGTGGACGGACCACTCTTTTGGAGACGCGCCCTCCGAATGGCAGGCCAGCTCGATGAGTGGCTTCACCACCGTCCGAAGTTCCTGCTGGATGTCTTTGACGGACATGCCAGCAGGAAATTCGTGGACGAAGTCTGGATTGGCTTTCTTGACCAGCTCGGCGAGTGTCGGGTTGTGTCTGTAGAGAACTGCTCTCATTTCTATCTCCTTGGTTGATGCGGGCGGGATTGCCCGATTCATCTGACAGGCAGGATAACCTATAATACTCACTTTGTCAACTAAATAGCGATAAAGTGTTGACTAAATCCGACAACAGGTATAGCCTTTCAGCATGATCCCCTCACTCAAGAAGGCGCTCGAGTCTATAGGGCTGAATAAAAACGAGATGGCGGTGCTGCTTGTTCTTCTTGAGAGTAGCCCGATGCTCGTCTCGGCGGTCGCGAAGGCCGCCAAGCTGAATCGCTCCACCACGTATGGTGTTTTAAAACTTCTCGCCGATAAAGGCCTCGCATCGTCAGGGAATAAAAAGGGCGTCGTTCGCTACCAGTCGATCGCCCCCGAGCAGCTGCCGAGCTATATCGAGCGACGTCGCGACGCGCTCGCCGACACCAAACAGCAGGTCGAGGCACTTCTCCCCCAGCTCAAGCTCCTGCGCGCCAAAGGCAAAACGCTCCCGAAGGTGCATTTCTTCGAGGGAGTCGAGGGAGTGAAGCAGGCCTACGAAGATACGCTCGAGAATAATCAAGGCAAGGTATTGAAGGACATCAGCGGCGTTGACGCCGCCTTCGAGCGCCTCGGCGAGGAATGGGCGACCTACTATTTAAAAAAGCGCACACGGCTTGGTATCAAATGTGTTGATCTCGCGCCTGAGAGCGAGTGGGCGCATAAAAACAAAGAGAACGATAAGAAATATCTGCGCACGACCAAGCTGCTCCCTGCCAAATATGGCTTCGACGCCGAGCTCGCGCTCTATGACAATAAGATCGGCATTTTCTCCTACGCCCAGGAGAACCCGATCGCGCTCATCATTGAAGACGACACAGTGTCAGACATGATGCAGAAGCTTTTTGACTGTCTAGAAACCGTTGCTAGATAACTTTGTGCGGGACGGGAGAATCGAACTCCCGCTAAATGGTTGGAAACCATTTGTTCTGCCATTAAACTAGTCCCGCTTTTAGGGTGCGCTGTGCACTGCGTAGCTCTGTTTCTGAACAGAGCGTAGTAGTGAGAATACCATTTTTAGGTTAGCGTATACCAGTGGTACGTCTTAAGTACTTTTCATACGGTCTCATTGCGCTCGGCGCGCTTCTCTATATTGTCGGTTGGTTCTTGGGCGGTGAACAGGCGCTCACACTTGTGGAGCCGGTCGCGACCCCCACTGCGGTCTCTGTGGTCACGCAGGAAACGACGACAGCCACCGCCACCCCACCTCCCACTCCTGCTGCAGCTCCGTCCAGTGCGCCAGCGACGAGTTCGACTCCTGCAGTGAAGAAGCCGGTGAAGCCCGCACCAGTCACTGCCTCTCCAGTGCCGGCGCAGCCCGTGATCACAAGTGCCGAAGCGGCTGCGGCGATCGATGCGGGGCTGACCGCGGCTGCCACGGCGCTGCGCGCCTCACTGGTGAACATCATCTGCTACGCTCCCGCAGGGGGCGGGATCCGCTCGATCAGCGGGAGCGGGGTGATCATCGACCCCAAAGGGGTCATCCTCACCAACGCCCACATCGCGCAGTACTACCTCTTTAGAGACAAGAGTATTTCCTGCCGCGTACGCACGGGGAGCCCAGCGCAGGATGCCTATGCCGCTGCGTTGATCTATCTACCGAACGCGTGGGTAGAGAATAATGCAGATGTGCTCACCAAGACCAATCCGACCGGGACTGGCGAGTATGATTATGCACTCCTCGCGGTCACCAAGAGTCTCACCAGTGCCCCCCTCCCCACAAATTTTCCGTTTATCCCGCTCGCGACTGTTCCGTTAAAGAAGAGCGCGCCGGTCGTGATCGGTACCTATGGCGCACAGTTTCTTGAATACTCACAGATCCAGTCTTCCCTCTTCCCCACCATTGTTTTTGGCTCGGTGAAAGAGATCTACACCTTCGCCAAGAACACCATCGATGTCTTTGCGCTCGGCGGCTCGGCAGCCGCCCAGGAGGGCTCCTCGGGCGGCGGTGTAGTCAACGCCTTCGGAGAGCTCGCCGGGACCATCACCACGAGCACCATCGAGGGCGCGACCAACACGCGCGAGTTAAGCGCGATCACCGCCTCCTATATCCGCGCAAAATACGCGAGTGAGACGGGTGAGCCTCTCGATACGCTCTTTGCCTCACCCACTGCGAGCTCTATCGCTGCCTTCGCCCCCAAAGCGGCCGAGCTCGAAGCCACCCTCCTCTCCCACCTGCCCTAAAAAGGCTAAAGCTGGTAGAGTGTTTTAAACGGGCCGGAGTATGCCGGTAGTACGCGTCCTTTGGGAGGATGTAGACCGGGTTCGATTCCCGGCGGCCCGATGAGTCACACGATTTGTGGCAGGTAGCTCACCTTGGCCATCCCGTCGCACCGGCGCAGCCACACCAGCGCCCCGTCGACCTGCCACTCCCCCTCCCAGTCGCTTTCAAGGACATACCACTCCCCTGTCCGCGCCACCTTCCTGATCTTCGCTTCGTGAAGATTGAGTGAAGGGTCGTACTCGTCGTGCACATCGCTCTCCTGTGGAAATGCGTCAGTCAAAATCGTCTTCACTTCGACAAAATGCAGCGTATCTTCGTGCCGCATGATAAGGTCGAGCTCACCCGTCTTGCGGGCGACATTCTGGGCGATGAGGGTGAATCCGTGGCGCCGAAGGTACTCTGCAGCCACCTTCTCCCCCAGCGCCCCGATCTCTTTACGCGTCCTAGAAGAAATGTCCACGGCCTTGAGAAATATGGCTCATTTACTAATTATACTCTCGGACCAAGGGGAAAAGTGCGTTATAGACAGCGTCCTTTATCCCCACTGTCCCCCACTTTGTCCACAGTTATTCACAGGAGTCTTTGATCAATTTTGTGCGGCTAAGGAGAATCGAACTCCTATTTTCTCGTTGGCAACGAGGCGTTTTACCACTAAACTATAGCCGCTTAGAGTCCTTTCGAGCACTACCTCATATTCTCATAATATCTCCTATTCATCAATTCGATTGGTAACAAACGAAGCCACTCAAGCAGTTTGACCTTGAAATAGGTGCTTGAGACGCCAACTAGACAGACGCCATATTTTAATCGGCGGACCTTCTCTTTCCCCTGTATTACGCTGCATTTGGTGAAGTGGGCGAGGTCAATATGCGAGCGAGATGACCAATATAAGCGACATTTTTCCTCATCTAGGTCGGGATAGATCAATACGTGGGCTTTAATTTTACCTTCGGGTATTCGGCATACGTTTTTAAGGAAGAATACATACAGGCGGATAAGATGAGGGTCAGTATTGGCCAGTTTCGTTGAGTATTTAGTCAACTTGTCCCCCTCTCCCCAATACAGAGCCACACCGGCAATGAACAGAGGGTTATATTTATGCATCTCGAATTCTGCCCGAGCTTCAGCGCGTGCCTCATCATATGCCTTAGCAAGATTCACACCGCGCAACTCATTTAATTCTAGGATTCGTACAGTGCTCTTTACTTGAGCTGATTGTTCGAGTCGTCGTCTTACCTCTTTTGACCAATCAACATCAGCGAGCCAGCCCGAGAGAGTGCCCTTCGGTATTCGTAAGGAGGTAATGATCTCGTTATAACTTTTCCCTTGGCGTCTTAACTCCAGAGCCTTTTGTTTATCTTTACGCATACTACAAGTATATGACGGAAGTACGGAAAGTACATAAAACTCTAGAATAACTGGGGATATGATCTCACCACAACTACCATGCCCCGACCAGGATCGCGATTACGCTTATCGAAGCTTACAGCTTCAGTACACCTTGCGTCTGTGGTCACAGATAATCTGCTCGCCGTCGCTCGCAGATTTCCGCGACCCCGGCTCGCGGTTTCGCCTGCTGGCGAAACATCGCTGCGCCAGGCACAGAAGCACAAAACCTGCCGTCAGGCAGGCTCTGTGTCTTCTGTGCGTTTATTTTACCAAATCCGAACCTATTTTCAAAATCGGTAATGTCTCGCACGCGCGGAGCGCGTGGTGGCTCTAAATTAAATCGTACGCTCCACGAAAGCCCCGCCACCGCCTCGCTTCACTCGGCAACCCCAA
>ERZ1292625.568-Hain-H41-01um-R1-568-length-54129-cov-10_pt1 | contig 54129 bp, 52 predicted proteins | sample MGYA00564400_ERZ1292625 | MGnify/ENA primary metagenome ERZ1292625 (study PRJEB36523, sample SAMEA6512639) | groundwater metagenome | collected 2019-01-08 | study: AquaDiva: Metagenomics assemblies of 32 groundwater samples | reverse complement strand
GACTGCTCCCTCACGGGAGAGGAAGGTGAGGATGACGCCAGGTCAGCATGTCCCTAGATGCCTCGGGCTGCACTCGTGATACAATGGGTAGCACAACAGGACGCAATACCGTAAGGTGGAGCAAATCCTTAGAAAACTACTCTCAGTTCGGATTGTGGGCTGCAACTCGCCCACATGAAGCCGGAATCGCTAGTAATCGTGAATCAGCACGTCACGGTGAATACGTTCCCGAGCCTTGTACTCACCGCCCGTCAAGTCAGGGGAGTCGGAAGTGCCCGAAGTACCACCCCGTGTGGTCCTACGGTAAATTCGATAACAAGGACTAAGTCGTAACAAGGCACGGCTAGCGGAAGCTGGTCGTGGATTAATTCCAATTGGACACGTCGTTGCAATTCAGGTAACTGAAGAGCGAATAACGGCTAATTGGTCGGTGTTATGTGCCTCAATTGAGCACATAACGAGACATGATACTCAATTCTCGAAACTGGTATCAGACGCTTGGGAAAGACCAGGACCAAAGGATAAGACAAAAGAGCATATGACTTTATGAGCAAAAATTGCCCCAATACTGCGTTGCTGTTCGGTAAAATAATTCTCACTGGACTTCTGTCCCGCTCGAATTATTTTCCTCCAGCGCCTAGTCTTGAAACAATTTTTGCTCATAAAGAACTCCTACGAACAGCCGCCAGATTTTCACCACAAGGGCACTTCCATTTTTATGGTCGCGCTCTGACGCTTCCTAAAAATTAGGTCGCAAGAAAATCTGGCGGCTGTTTTTGTGCGCTAAATTTCTAATTCTAAATACACGTGCCCGGAGCACCAAATTGCGTGCAAAAATCAAACGGGGGAGCCGATGTGTCGAGACCAAGCGTGACCACAAACAAATTCACAATCCCCCAGAAAATAATAATAATCACGAATGCGATGATGCTATAGAGGGCAAGATTTTTCGCCTTCTCCCGCCCTTCTTCGCTTGTACTTCCCAGCACAAAATAACGGATAGCGTTGATGACAAACATCAGAAACGCCAGTCCAAGCAGGAAGTAGATTACGACGTTGTTGATAAAGAGCACAATGTTCACCGCAAACGCTTGCAGTGAAGCTTGGGCAAATATCACGTTCGGCAATAAGAGGGCAAAGAGTGCCACTGTATGTCTAAGGCGCATACAAAAATTATATCGCACCCGCCCGCACGAAAAGCCCCGTATCCATTCTTGACATATTATTAAAATAATGCTATTGTCTACAGCGGTGGCGGTGGGGTAGTCCTGAGCACAGAAAGGGTGTTTGATGACTACCAATACAAAAATTAACTGCGCGACGTTAGGGCTGCTGTTTTTGATGGCCGCCGTAGCGATTATCGGTTGGCTGACGACGCCAATCGTGTACGTTGATGCCGACCTCAATCTATGCATTGCAGAGATCAGGGTCGGTGGCGAACTTAAGCCTTGCGAATTCCTTCCGGAAGGGAGGTACCGACCGATCAAGGTTTCGCCCGGCATGACGTACGAAGAGCTCAAGGCTCGATTCGAACCAAAATGACTTTATTCCGGCCGGCAAGTATTACCTTGCCGGCTTATTTTTTGCCTCTTACATTTCCAAAAAAAATTTGCTATAGTGCTCGTCACTTGCGACATTCTTCGTCCGTGCGGGCTGAAAAATTTGAACCGCTTCAAATTTTTCCCGTCCGCGTAGCGGCAGCTGTTGTGAGTTTACGAACAAGGCTGAGGGTTGGTAGCATTCGACTGACTCCTTAACAGGAGCTGTCCACTTTACTGATATTTTGTTTGTTTAATTCGTCCGTGCTTAGCTCAGCTGGTAGAGCATTCGACTGATACTCGAAAGGTCCTAGGTTCGAACCCTAGAGCACGGACGAATCGCGCAAATTGCAAAATATCTAGTAAAGTCTTGCGAAGTGACATTGAGTCACTTCTCACTCGAAAGGTCCTAGGTTCGAACCCTAGAGCACGGACAGAGGGTTTAACTGTGCCGTGCGAGCTGAAAAATTTGAACTGCTTCAAATTTTTCCCGATCGCGAAGCGAATCGCCGATATTTATGAGGCGATAGGGTTGGTAGAGCATTCTTTCGTCCAGCAATTTCGCCTACGGGAGGGCGAAATTGGGACGTAACACCACAAGGGCACTTCCATTTTCACAGTCGCTGGCTCCTTGAAAATTAGGTCGAACCCTAGAGCACCCCTATTGAATAGTTACTTGCTTCTTTCAATACTGGCGCACGGACAAATTACATAACAGCGAAGTGGGATTTTTAATGCGTCATTTTAAAATTGAAAAAGGTATTGATAAGAAAGTTCATAGTGCCCACTAGACCAGCGATAATCGTTCGAGCCAAGTACAGATTGAGATTGAGGTTTTGATGAAGGTAGAGCGTGCCGTTCACAATAATAAAAAGGCCAATGGTCGCGAGCCCAACAAAATACGCGTAGCCCAAAAGTTTTGTTCGTCTGGTGCCCTGGAACACCCAGAAGTAGCTAAAGAGAAAATTTACACTGACAGCAATGATAAAGCCAAGCGCCACCGCTGTACCGTCTGGGAGGTGACCAAAGGTTCTAAAAAGATAAATGAGAAAGACATCAAACAGGTAGGTACCAGTACCGACTGTTGTATATTTTATAAATCGCTTCGACAGCCTACCCAGTCGGTCAAACGTCATGTGTGTTTAAAGTGAGAAATCTTCAATGTCTCCTACCGGCATGTTCACCTTTTCCTCTAGGGCTCGCGTTTGCGTTTGTAGGTCTCGTGTCACCGCCTCAAGTTCAAGCGCGATATGATACACAAAGAACGCAAAGAGCATGGTAATGGCCCAGGCGACGTAGGGGAAGATTTTTAAAGACTCAAAGCTACGGTCGGTTTTTCTGACTACCATATATGCAAGTATAGCACCGTAGACTGGCCTTGGTGAGGTTTTTTGTCTATGATGGTGTGCATGTCGTTTAAAGACTATTTTGCTGGGAAACGGGTAACCGTTATGGGACTGGGGCTTCTGGGACGCGGTGTTGGAGACGCCGCGTATATTGCCGAAGCTGGCGCCACTGACATCGTTGTAACCGATCTCAAAACTGAGGAAGAGCTTGAGGAGTCGGTTGCTCAACTTAGAAAATATCCGAATATCCGCTTTGTACTGGGAGAGCATCGAAAAGAAGATTTTGTTGACCGGGATTTTATTTTGGTGGCGGCCGGCGTTCCGATAGAGTCTCCGTACCTAGCGCACGCCCGCGAAGCGGGCGTGCCACTCACGCAGAGCGCGGCGTTGTTTGCCGAACTGTCACGAGTGCCAATAATTGGCGTGACTGGCACGCGCGGCAAAAGTACCGTGACCCACATGATTCACCATGTGCTTAAAGAAGTGACTGGAGCAGACATTCTGCTCGGCGGGAATGTACGAGGGGTCTCAAACTTGCAGCTTCTCAACCAAGTACAAGACGACTCGCTCTGCGTCATGGAACTCGACTCGTGGCAGCTCCAGGGTTTTGGCTGGTCAACAATTTCGCCAGCGGTGGCGGTGTTCACCAATTTCATGGAAGATCACCTCAACTACTACACCGCCACCGACCGCACTGTTACTGAAGCGATGGATAGTTACTTTGCGGACAAAGCAAACATATTCAAGTATCAAGATGAAAGCGGAGTATTCATTACCACCCCAGAAGTGTTTGAACGAGCTAAAAAATTAGCTGGTGTGACACTGGGTCAGGAAGTGGTCTTGGTTGACGCTTCGGAAATCCCCGAAGACACACTTCTTAGCATGCCTGGAGAGCACAATCGATTGAATGCTGCTCTGGCCTACGAGGCGCTGAAGGCCGTCTCGCTTTTGGATGATGAGATTTTCTCCGGTCTTGCGAGTTTTCCCGGTGTGCCTGGGCGCTTGGAATATCTTGGCGAGCGAGACGGCCTTAAAATCTACAATGACAACAATGCCACCACGCCACAAGCGACGATAGCGGGCTTGCGCGCAGTTGGCGACCAAGACGCTAAAAATGTCATACTTATCGCTGGCGGCACCTATAAGAATGTTGACCCGACACCGCTCATTGCGGAGATACCACACTACTGCAAGAAAGTGCTGTTGTTGCCTGGAACGGGTACCGATATCCTGAATGGAAAAATTGAGGCGGAAGTAGTCGGAAGTTTGGAAGAAGCGGTGAAAGCCGGGCTGGCCTTTGGCCAGCCCGGCGACGTGCTTCTCTTCAGCCCCGCCTTCGCTTCATTTGGCCTTTTCAAAAACGAGTACGAACGCAATGATGCGTTCGTGAAAATAATCAACCAGCATGCTGCAACATAAACCACGATCGTTCCTCTATCGAAATCTTAGAGAGGCATACTACACCGTCTATAACCCACTCATCCGACTATATCATGCGGTTCTGAAACCACGCGGTGAGGGAGTAAAAAGTTTTATTTTCAACGGTGACAAGCTCTTACTCGTGAGGATCGGTTATGGCCATAAAAGTTGGGTGTTGCCAGGCGGAGCAGTTGATGGAAAAGAAACGCTCGAACAGGCGGCTATCAGAGAAACGAAAGAAGAAACCGGCATCGAGCTAGACTCGCTCACGTATGTCACTAAAACAGTATTTGACAACAACGGAGCCGAAGTAACCAATCATTTTTTCGTCGGTTCTTCAGAAGATAACGCTCTTATAATTGACGACCAAGAGATTATTGATGCCGGCTGGTTTGCGTTACACGCGCTTCCAAATCCGCGCCGAGAAAAATTAGACAAAGAAATCAAACTGTATAATGAATGGAAACATGGAAGGCATACATAAAATTCATTTTATAGGTGTTGGCGGCATCGGGATGTCGGCGTTGGCTCGACATTTGAAACAGGAGAAAAAAATCGTGAGTGGTTCCGACCGTAGCTTGTCTCCAATCACCAAACAGCTGAGCCGAGAAAGAATTCAAATTTTTGGTGAACAGGTAGCAGAAAATATCACCAAAGATATCGACCTTGTGATATACACCGAAGCGATGTCAAAAGATCATCCAGAAATGGAAGCGGCCAGAGCACTGCATATACCGATGATGAATTATTTTGAAGCGCTTAGCGTCGCCATGAATCCGTACTACCTGATTGCAGTCTCGGGTACGCACGGCAAGACCACCACCACCGCCATGATTACCGATATTTTTGAAGCGGCCGAGAAAGATCCGACGGCGGTCATTGGCTCATTGCGATCGAAGACAAAAAGCAACTACCGAGCGGGTAAAAGTAAATACGCCGTTGTCGAAGCCTGTGAGTACAAAAAAGATTTTTTGCACCTTACGCCAGATGTTTTGGTGATTACCAACATTGAACTTGATCATACTGATTTCTACCCAACTCTCGCTCAGGTGCAATCTGCCTTTCGTGAAATGATAGGACGGGTAAATGAGGGCGGAGTGGTCGTAACCGACGCTTCGCACGGAAATATACTTCCAGTACTCAAAGATTTTACCGGTACGATTATCGACTACAAAAAATTTCTTGATCTCGAGCTACCGCTGAAGCACCCAGGTCTCCACAACCGCCAGAATGCCGCCGCCGCGAAAGCGGTGGCAAAACACGAAAAGGTTGCGAATGACACCATTGATGAGGCGCTCAAGAGCTACGCCGGTACCTGGCGCCGCTTCGAGTTCAAAGGCGACCTCAACGGAGCGCCAGTCTACGACGATTACGCACACCACCCAACCGCGATAAAAGCCACCCTCGAAGCAACGCGTGAAGCCTACCCCGATCGCCGCATTGTAGCGGTTTTTCAACCGCACACCTACACTCGTACTGTCGCTTTGTTTAAGGACTTTGCCAAATCGTTTGCGAGGGCGGACGAAGTGATTTTGTTGCCGATTTATGCCGCTCGTGAACAGAACACGACTGGCGTAAACAGCCGCGAGCTCGCGGTCGCGGCGCTCGAATACGCACCGAATACCCGCTATCTGGACTCTCTCCCACTCGCCCTCGATGAGCTAAGACGGACTATTACCAAAAATGACGTGCTCATTATTATGGGTGCGGGGGACGTCACGAAATTAGCTGATGCGTTGACGGCGTGACGATTTTCGCCATGGCGAACACTGACTAGTAGGGTCAACGCTTTTCATTTTAGGATGTAATGGTAGTGTAAAGGGCACTATGACCAATTACGGACTACTTTCACTCGTTGCGACTCCCATCGGGAATTTGGAGGATATTACACTGCGGGCTTTGCGGACGCTTAAGGAGTGTGACTATGTGCTCTGTGAAGACACGCGAGTGACGGGGAAGCTCCTAGTGCACTATGAGATTAAGAAGCCACTCCGACGGTACGACGCGCACACGAGCGAGCACGTACATACACAAATTATTGAGGACGTGCTCGCGGGGAAGCATGTCGCGCTTGTGAGTGACGCCGGAACGCCCGGGATTAGCGATCCTGGGGTGCTGTTGGTAACGCGCGTGCGTGAAGCAGGCGTGCGGATTGAAATAATACCCGGCCCATCGGCTGTGACCTCCGCTGTCGCACTCGCGGGTATCGCTGGCAACCAATTTACTTTTCTGGGCTTTGTACCGCAGAAAAAGGGACGGGAGACTTTTTTTAAAAATCTTCACACCCACGCACAACCAGTGGTGTTTTTTGAATCAACGCATCGGATCATGAAAACCCTAGACGCGCTCAGGGCGGCTGTACCAGAGGCGACTATCTACTTCGCTCGGGAGCTCACGAAGCTTCACGAAGAATTACTGACCGGCACGGCAGTCGAGCTCGCGCAGATTCTGCAGGCAGAGCCGGTGAAGCAAAAGGGTGAGTTTGTCGTTCTAGTTGAAAGTCAAAAATAAAAGAGGTAGCGTCCAGCAATTTCGGACGGGGAAAAGTCCAAAATTGAGACATTCACCACAAGAGTATTTCCATTTTTATATTCCTTCTAGTCATTAAAAATTAGGTCAATTCAGAATAGTTGTTACACTCCTTTCTTCATTTAAATTCGTAGTGATTGTGGAGGCGCGATAGGGTAGGGTATACTGCTGCCATGTCACGCGAAACAACTGTATTTTTACTGGGAATGTTGCTTACTATTGTGCCGTTTTTGGGCATTCCGCTTTTGTGGCGGCAGTATTTGATAGTCGGTATCGGTATCGTACTGGTCCTGGTCGGTTACGCGTTACGGCGGAAAGTGTTCCTCTCCCGCATCGACAAAGGAAACGGTGAGCGAGGAACCGACTCATTCACCGAAACGACCAACGCGCACGTGGATGATCGTACGATAGAATAAACCTATGCCCATCTTGGCAACATCCCTCTTAGTTCTGGCTGGTGTCTTTGCCACAATCACTTTTTTTCCGCCGGCAGTGTTTGATGTGCACTACAAACGACTACCGCCGGATGCGTCAGACACAACGATTGTGTCTTCGGTGTCGCGAGAAATATCAGAAAATACTCCCGAGGATACACGTCCGATTGTTCGACATATACCGCTCCCTGAGCAAGTGAAAGGAATCTACATGACCTCCTGTGTGGCCGGTACGCCGAGTTTTCGAGAGCAGTTGGTACGGCTGGCACAAGAGACTGAAATCAATAGCATCATCATAGACATCAAAGATTATTCCGGCACCATTTCATTTCCCCCGACGGCCGAGCCACTGAAGCCAGCTTGGCAGAATGCCCGTTGTGGCACAAAGGACATGCGGCAGTTGGTCGAGATGCTTCACGACAACGGAATTTTTGTCATTGGCCGCATTACCGTCTTTCAAGATCCATTTTATGCGCCGCAACACCCGGAGTTGGCGGTGCTACGCGGCGATGGGATACAGGTATGGAGAGATTTTAAGGGGTTGACCTTCATTGATGTAGCCGCGAAACCCTACTGGGACTATATTCTTGCACTATCAGTGGATACGTATAATCTAGGTTTTGACGAACTAAATTACGACTACGTGCGCTATCCCTCTGACGGTAATATGGCTGACACTTTTTATCCGCAAAGTATCGCAAGTGAGTATGGAATGGACCGGCAGGCAAACCTTGAGGCGTTTTTCAAATATTTAAATGCACAGTTGGATGACGAGTCACGTTTTTTAAGCTACCGACACGAGAACACCGGTCGGGCATCGAGCACCCCGTGGACGTCGGTTGACCTCTTTGGCATGACCACTACAAATTTTGATGATCTATCGATTGGCCAAGTGCAAGATCGGGCGGCTCCGTATTTTGACTTCATCGCGCCGATGGTGTACCCCTCTCACTACCCTAATAGTTTTCTTGGTTTAGGAAATCCGAATGATCACCCCTATCAAGTGGTGTACCACGCGATGAAAGTTGGTGTTGAACGAATGGAAGCGCCGGTGACCCCTATGCGCGGCTTCGCGCACGAGCGTCTCGGCACTTCAACGCCGGCAAGCTACCGCAAGCCGGCGTACGGCCCCGAAAAATTCCGCACCTGGATACAAGATTTTGACTATGGCGGCGACTACGACGCGGCCGACGTACGAGCTGAGATTCAGGCGAGCTATGATGCTGGGGTTATGAGCTGGATGATCTGGGCGCCGAGCAACATCTACACCCGCGCCGCCTTAGAAACAGCCGAGGCTGTACAAGAATAATGTGTGTCGTATAGTAAGAGAGGAAAGGGAGGTGACGCATTATGGGTATTGGTTGTTGTCCTCAAAACCAACTGACACAAGACCATGAGCGCTCTATGCAAGACGTCGTCGCATGTAAACGGCGCTACGAGCAAATGTCCGACGACGAGCTAGAGAGAACACTCGAACAGTTTGGTCGGAACGGTGAGACGAGTCTCGGCGCTCTACTGTGTGACGCGATTAAGCAAGAGCTCGCAAATCGCAAGAAAGCTCGTGGGATTGCCGAACTCATGAACTGTTCGGCCTAATCGTGACTATTAAAGCGGCGCCTACGGCGCCGCTTATCTGTGAGAAAAGTGCCATTTTAAAACGTCTGTTAAGGTATCATTGAGGTATGTTTGATACTTCAAGGAAGTCTGTTCAACTGCTCTCATATGACGACGATCACCCAAAAGAGCTACGTGGTTCGCTCATTCCCCGCAAAGGTAAAGGGCATCATCCGCTTCCGCAGGTGCGGCAGACAATGCTTCCAATGCTCGTCTCGGGAGCGCGCACTCTTTTTTTCTTACTCCTCCCACTCTCGGCAGTTTTTATGCTCGCGGTGTTTGCCACTGCCGGCTACGGCCTTGTAGTAGAACAGCAACTCGCGGCAGCACCGGTAGTGACTATTGTTGATCCATATACAAGCGAACGCACGGAGTTGTCATACGGTCCGCAGATTGCCCTCTCCGAACCAAATTTTTTTATTGAAACCAGAGATAGTTTTATTGATGAGGCGTTCACATTTCTGGAGATTGATTTATCGCAGAAACAAGTGAGGTATTTTGAGAAGGGTGTACTGCTCTCTAGCAAAGACATTTTAGCTACCGGAGAAAAAGGTTCATGGTGGGACACGCCAGCTGGTCTGTACCAGGTTGAGCGCAAACAGCCTCGGCTATTCTCAAGTTTTGCACAAGTCTATTTGCCGTCTGCGATTACCTTTGGTGGCAACTATATGCTGCACGGCTGGCCCGAGTATCCAGACTCGTCGACGGTCAAGGAATCATTCACTGGCGGCGGCATCAGACTCTCGAATGATGCGATTGATGACATTTATAAGGCCATCTCTGTGGCGACGCCGGTTTTGGTGCACGCTGAGCGAAATCTTATCGACTCGTTCACCTACGAACCAGCCGTTCCTGGCATCGACGCGCCGCACTATCTCATCGCCGACGTACAAAACGGCACCATTTTGGCCGCCAGCACTCTTGAAGAGGAAGCGCCAATCGCGTCGGTAACAAAACTCATGACCGCTGTGATAGCAGCCGAGGAGATTAATCTCGACACTCGCGTCAAAGTGACGGAACCGACATTTATCACGTCGCTCATTCCGCGCCTTTCCGATCGCAGCAGCGTTTCCATGTACAGCCTCCTCCAGCTTCTTCTCGTCGAGTCTTCCAACGAAGCCGCTGAAGTCATCGCCAGTCAACTCGGCCGTGATGTATTTATTGAACGAATGAATGAGAAGGCTTTACAGCTTGGCATGCTCCACACCCACTTTTCCGACCCAGCCGGACGGAACGACGACAACGTCTCGACGCCCGGAGACCTGTATCGTCTCACGCGGTACGTGTATGATACGAGACGGTTTATTTTTGAAATCACCGCCCATGAGCAGATGCCGAGTGCATACGTCGGGAATGAATTTGCTGATTTGATTAACTTTAATAAAATCGAAAACTTAGAAAACTTCCGCGGCGGCAAAGTGGGGGAGACCACAGCCGCCGGACAAACGTCCGTGTCCCTTCACGAACTTCAGATTCAGGGCGAAACGAGAACGGTGATGATAGTGCTTCTCGGTTCTCATGAGCGCAAGGAAGATGTGAAGGCATTACTGGCGCATGTCGAGAATAATTTCAGCCATTAATTACAGTGGTATACTGTAGCTGTCATGACATTATTTGATCCCGAAAAGATCACATTTTTTGCCAAAACCGACGCGCGCGGTCAGAATATCCCTTTTGGAATCAAGGCGAAAGATCGCCAGCGCCACATGTACGTCATCGGCAAGACCGGCATGGGTAAGTCAACGCTCCTCGAGAATATGGCGGCCCAAGACATCTTAAATGGCGAGGGCGTGGCTTTTATCGACCCGCACGGATCGGCGGCGGAGACACTGCTTGAGTACGTACCGGAACATCGAGTGAAAGACGTAGTGTACTTTGCACCGTTTGATGTGAATCATCCCATCTCATTCAACGTCATGGAAGACGTTGGCGCAGACAAGCGACACTTGGTCGTATCGGGACTCATGTCAACCTTTAAAAAGATTTGGGTTGATGCCTGGAGTGCGCGTATGGAATACATTCTCACCAACGCGCTTTTGGCTCTGCTTGAGTATCCTGATACCACGCTCCTTTCGGTCAACCGTTTGTTTATTGACAAAGAATTTCGGAAGAAAGTTGTCGAGTATACCAAAGATCCCACCGTCAAGGCTTTTTGGGTGGATGAATTCGCCAACTACACCGAACGCTTTGCGGCTGAAGCCTTGCCGGCGATCCAAAATAAAATCGGCCAATTCACCGGCAACCCCCTGATTCGCAACATCATCGGCCAGCCGCACTCAAGCTTTGACATCCGCCAGATGATGGACGAGAAGAAAATTCTCATTATGAATCTTTCGAAAGGCTTGATCGGTGAAACAAATGCCAACTTGCTCGGCTCAATGCTGACCACGCGCATTTATTTGGCGGCCATGAGCCGAGCCGAGCTTTCGGTCGAGCACATGAAGCAGATGCCGAATTTCTACTTTTATGTGGACGAATTTCAATCATTTGCCAACTCTACCTTTGCCAACATTCTCTCTGAAGCGCGAAAGTATCACCTCAATCTCATCATCGCTCACCAGTACATTGAGCAAATGGAAGAAGATGTGCGCAACGCAGTGTTTGGAAACGTCGGTACCACGATCGCGTTTCGGGTCGGCCCGTTTGACGCTGAAGTACTCGAGACCGTTTTTTCTCCGCAGTTTATCGCCACTGACTTGGTAAATCTCGGGTTCGCGCAAATATACCTCACACTCATGATTGACGGTATTGGTTCACAACCATTTTCAGCGCAAACATTGCCGCCGCTTGAGCGACCGCCGGTGTCGTATCGGGGCATGGTCATCGAAGCCAGTCGCACACAGTATGCCAGCGATCGCGAAGGGGTAGAAAAAATTGTGGCCGAGTTGCACAACCCTACCTTGCCTGCCGAACGGCCGAAGCCGGAGAGGAAAGTGTCACCTGCGCCACCAAGCGGCCAGCGGCCGCCAGACGCACCACGCAACGACAAAAAACCATTCCCCGACCGCAACAAAAAAACCTCTGAGCCTACAAAAAAACCCGAAGAACTAAAAGCTGTCTTGGCCAAACTCGCTCACGACACCAGTCGTCAACAAAGCAACGTCCTCCGAGAACAAACCAAACCGGTTCCAAACGGAGAAAAAACTTCACTTAAGGACGCGCTCGCTGGCGTGATGGAAAAGTCAGAAGCGGTGCCGTTGGCCCAACCGGCTCCGAATGAAAATGCCAAGCCAGTCCCGACTATTCGCATCGAAAAACGCCCTCCCTCGCCGCCGTTGCCTCACACAAAAACGACTGAAGCGACAGATAGACCAACCATCGATGCGGCGACTGTGAAGCGCATGTTGCGCGATGGCAGTCTTCAAGAACGTTCACCCTTCGAGTAGTATGCGCATCACTTGGCTGATTCTTCTGTTTTTTATTTTTATTCCTCACGTCTCTTTGGCGGCGGTGACGATACATGAGGTTGCGTGGATGGGTTCAGCTGTATCGGCCAATGACGAGTGGTTGGAGCTGTATAACTCTTCAAGTGAAGCGGTCGATATCACTGGTTGGACGCTTTCTGACGGTATGAATCTTTCTATTACATTGACCGGAACTATCAGTGGCGGCGCCTATGTTGTGCTTGAGCGTACGAGCGATGAGTCGGCGCCGGGCGCGGCATTTTTGATTTATACCGGCGCGCTCGTCAATACTGGCGCCACTTTGGCTCTGACCCGCGCGGATGGAGGACTTGAGGACCAAGTGGCCGGAGGCACCGATTGGCAGAACATCGGCGGCGATAACACCACCAAAGAAACTGCCCAGTACACCAGTGCCGGCTGGATAACCGCGCCAGCGACTCCAGGCGCTTCGAACCATCAAGTTTCGTCAAATGACACATCGGAAACGCCAGAAGACACTAGCGAAAGCCAGTCAACTACCGAGTCGGCCACAAAGAAAAAGAATTCCGGCAACAGCGGCGAACCGGTCGTGTTGATAGTGCCTGGTGTGACACTCACACTGGACGTGACTGCACAAATGGTTGCCTACGTGCATCAGCCTGTCGCATTTGACGTGGAGCCGGGAGGTATCGGCCGACACTTAAGCGATTCGTTAGTCTACGAGTGGAACTTTGGAGACGGTGACAGTGCAAATGGGAAACAAGTAACGCACGCGTTCGCGTTTCCTGGTACCTATGTGACAACGATAAAAGGTGAGTACGCGAGGCAGACGCAAGTGGCTCGGCACGAAATCACGGTGCTCCCGGTAGAGCTATCGTTGACGCAAAATCTGACCGGTGACGTGCAGATAAATAATGACTCACCATACGAAATTGATATTTCCGGCTACACCATTCGGGGCGAGCGCACGTTTACGTTTCCACCTCGATCAATCATTTTACCCAACCAAACGATTACGATTGCGCGATTGCGGCTTGGCAACACGGCCGAACGGCTCATTGCTCTCTATGACACTGAAAGCGCCCTCCTCTACACCTGGCTACCACACCGACTTCGCGCCAGTGTGGCGCTCGCTACGGCCAGCGAGAGTGTCGTGACACCAGCACCACACATCAGCGCTGTCTCTACTCCGACCGCTGTAAATGAAAAAAGCGAAGCCTTTCGCTTCGCTGAAAGAGTGGGAACTTCAAGCACGGTTACTCCGCTCATTCTGTTCGAAGCTCCGCTGGTGACAAAAGAAGTGCCGCTTCTCGCCGCCACAGTAGAGTCGCCGGTGGCACAAAAATGGCCCTATCTCGGCCTCATTGGGCTCTTGACCGTCGCCATTTTAGCCTTGATTGTGCGCGCACCGCGTAACGAACTGGTGTGATATTTGGTACTATTTAATACTTGTATGAATAACGCGAAACGAATTCTAGTGACCGGCGGCGCTGGCTTTATTGGCTCGCATTTGTGTGAACGACTGGTACGTGAGGGCCACGAGGTAATTTCTCTTGATAATTATTCAACCGGTAGCCAAAGCAATCATATCGATGGCGTGACCTACATCAAAGGACACACTAAAGACGTTGCCGATTTAGTAACAGACAAGGTTGAGCTCGTCTTTCACTTGGGTGAGTACGCGCGGGTGGAGCAGAGTTTTGAGGACATCGCGACGGTGATCGATTCCAATATCTCCGGCACGGCGGCTGTGCTTGAATTTGTACGCGCCGGAGGTGCGAAACTCATCTACGCCGGTTCCTCCACCAAATTTGCTGATGCCGGCATCGGGAAAGATCAGAGTCCGTATGCCTGGACGAAAGCTTCGAACACCAGCTTGGTGCAACGGTACGGCGACTGGTATGGCATCAACTATGCGATTACCTACTTCTACAACGTGTACGGCCCGCGTGAACGGAGCGACAGCCACTCCGGTACGCTCATCGCTATTTTTGCCGACAAGTGTGCAAAAAAAGAAAAACTCACAGTGCGGCGGCCAGGTACGCAACGCCGCAACTTCACGCATGTCTTTGATATTGTGGAGGGTCTTCTCTTGGTCGGTGAGCGCGGAGAGGGCGATGAGTATGGCTTGGGACATAGTGATTCGTATTCGGTGCTTGAGGTGGCGGAATTATTTGGCGGCGAAGTAGAAATGCTCGAAGAACGTCCGGGTAACCGTATGACGTCGAGCGTTGACGTGCACCGAGCACTCCTTGAGCTTGGATGGAAGCCAAAATACAATTTGCCAGATTACATCGCTTCGCTCACAGAGCCGCTATGAAAAAGGTAACCCGCGTGCTGGTATTTTCAACCGACGACCACCTCTATCCGGCGGGCGGCGCCGAACAGGCATTTGGCAATATCAGCGAACGCTTGCCGCACATTGAGTTTGATCTCATCTCCGCCCGCCTCCGACCCTCCGCCAAGCGATTTGAGACAGTTAAAAACGTGCACATCTATCGGATTGGTTTTGGCATACCGCGGGTGGATGGAATCCTTTTGGCACTCTTCGGGCATCTCGTTGCGCACCAGCTCATGAAAAAACACACGTACGACCTTATCTGGTCGATCATGGCCAGCTACGGCGCCTTTGCCGCCGTCAGGGTGAAGCGCCAGACAAAATTACCTTTTCTACTCACCCTGCAGGAGGGTGACTCGTTTGAACACATTTACAGCCGGGTGAGGCTAGTCCGACGCGCCTTCAACAACATTTTCAAAACCGCCGATGGAGTGCAAGCAATTTCTCACTACCTTATGAAGTGGGGAAGAGATATGGGATACAAGGGTTCTGCTGGCAAAGTGATACCAAATGGTGTGGCTATCGAAGCGTTTACAAAGACTTATTCCCCTGACGAAATTAAAGAAGCACGGGCGTCATTCGGGTTTCCGGCCGCCAACACAATCCTGATCACTAGTTCTCGGCTGGAAAAGAAAAACGGCATCGGCGATGTCGTCACAGCTCTGCCGCTCTTGCCGAAGGACGTGTGCTTTGTTGTGTGCGGCAGTGGTTCGCTTGAAGCCGAAATCAAACAGCAGGTGAGTGAGCTTGGGGTCGCGGACAGGGTGCGTTTTCTTGGCTTTGTAGAGCCGCGCAAATTACCCCTTCTGCTTCAGGCGTCAGACATATTCATCAGACCGTCGCATACTGAAGGTCTCGGCAACGCATTCTTAGAGGCTATGGCCGCCGGGTTGCTAACGGTCGGCACCAGAGCCGGCGGCATTCCTGATTTTTTGACCGACCGCGAAACTGGCTTTATGGTTGAAATCGGCAGTCGGGAGAGTATCGCAGGCACCATCAACGCGATTCGAACACTTGATGGAGGAGAAATTGCCCGCATTAAATCAAAAGCTAAACGGATGGTGATTGATATATACAATTGGGAAAAGGTGAGTCGAGAGATGGAACTCTTTTTTGAAGAGCTTACCTCAGTGTGAGTATGTACGCGCTCGTCTTAGATGGTGAACAGAAAAGCGCACTCAGTGCGGCGCGGGAGCTGGCGAGCGCCGGTGTGACGGTGCTGGTCGGTTCGGCGTACGGAAGCGCTCCGGCGCGCTACTCCCGCGCCGCCTCCGGAAGCTTCACCTACACCCGACCGCAGAGTGACCGCGCCGCGTTCGTGGCTGACCTCGCGAAGCAGGCAGCTTCGCTCAAAGAAAAGCCGATCATTCTGACCTTTTCGGACGCGACCCACCTCACTGTGTACGAATATAGAGAAGAACTGGCAAAGACCTGCCAACTCTTTTTATCATCGCCGGAAGCAGTCGAGACTCTCTTTGATAAAAAGAAAACCTACGATTTGGCGCGCACACTTCACATTCCCGCTATTCCAGATTGGACAGCCGACACAGGCTTTCCCTGCGTCGTAAAGCCGCGGGTGAGCGTATCGTGGCACTCTTTGAAAGGAGTGAATAGAACCGCGACCATCGTGTTTAATGAAGCAGAAAAGAGCGCCGTCGAGACGGAAATAGACGCAACGACCGGACTGCCAGCTATCGTACAAAAGCTCGTGGTAGGAAAGGAATACGGCGTGGAGTTCCTGTGTAAAGACGGAGTGGTTTTACTACAGTTTGCTCATGAGCGTGTTCGATCTTTATCTCCCCGCGGCGGCGCGGCGACAGTGAAGCAGGTGCTCGCTGATATCGTAATACTCAAAGAGGTTACACGATACGCGGCCGCGCTTGCGGTAGCTACGGTCTGGAACGGTCCAATGATGGTGGAGTTTAAACAGGACACGCAGACTAAAAAAATGTACCTCATGGAGGTCAACGGGCGCTTCTGGGGTTCGCTTCCGCTCGCACTGCGGGCGGGAGTGCCCTTTGTAGAGCGTTATGCCGAGTGTGCGACTGGACAATTGCTCAAAAAGAAAGCCACGCCAACTAGAAGGACGGTGCAAAGAACACAGCACTGGCTCGGTGATGCTCGCTGGCTCCTCTCTGTCCTCTTCACACATGATCCGCTCCGGCCGACGCTCTATCCAAGTCGATGGTCAGCTCTCAGAATGTTTTTATTCGACACGTTCTTCACCCTCAAAGACGTCTGGTCGTGGCGAGATCCGCTACCTGGCCTTATGGAAATAGTGCATACTATCGTTAAAAAAATTCTCGTATGAAATATTCCGGCGCACTACATGTCCACTCTACCCACTCGTACGACGGCAAATTGTCATTATCAGAGCTCAAAAGTTTATTCGCTTCACACGGACTCTCGTTCGCGTGCATGACCGAACACACCGACACCCTCACACCGGAAGCCGCCGCCCTGTTTGTGGCGGAGTGTCGTCGTCTGTCTGATGAGACATTTGTATTTGTACCCGGCTTTGAAGTGCCTTACGAAGACACGCATGTGCTCCACATCGGCACGGACGTTTTCATTTCACAAATCGCAACCGAAGAAGAATTGCGCGCTTGGCGAGCCCATACTGCACTCGTAGTGCTCGCACACCCTGTACGGAACAAGTTTAAAATCGACGCGACTCTACGCGAGTGTCTTGACGGGATTGAAATCTGGAATCAGCAGTACGAGGGGAAATCAGCGCCGCGTACTCGCTCTCTTCGTCTTATCGCGACCGAACGTAAACAGAAGCCCTTTTTCGCAACCGGCGGCTTAGATTTGCATCGCATCGAACACTTTGGTCAGCCGCACACGCACATCGAAGCCGAATCTCTTAGTGAGGCGACCGTCAAAAACGCACTAAAGAGCGGGTACTACACCTTTGGCCATGAAGGCTGTATGGTGACAGCTTCCGGAGTGTGGCGACCAACTCTAAGACAAAGGTTGCAAAGTAGTTTGTCGGTCGGTGTGATTACTTCTGGGAAAATGCTCAATGCCGCGTTGGCACGGTGGGGAGTATCGCTTCCTAAGTCGTGGCGTCGATTTGTGCGCGGGCGTGTGTAGACAGCTCATACATCGTGCGACTGGTCATCCCGTACTGCTTTTCCAGTTGTGCGAAGTGGTCGAGAAGGTGGGTAAGTTGTGCAATATTCTCCTTTTGATGCACGCCAAAATTATGAGGATGCCACCAAAGGTGGAAAACTTCGCCATGCTTCGCGGCGTGGGTCATGGCGCTCGTAATCCGGGCCAATTTTAGTGGTTCAAGCCAGGCTAATCGCCGACTGTACGGCCGCAAAAAACGACTGGCCGGCACGTTGATGAGTTTTTCTGTTTGCGGAAACTGCGCAAAATCGTAAGTGTGGTGTCCGGAGAGGTTGAGGTAGGCATCAAGGAGGCGTAGTCCACGTAGGCCAAGGTGTTGCTCCGAGTCTTTGCGCGGTCTATAGAGCAGATGTGATTCTGTCCCACGATACACTTTGTATCCATGCTCTTGTAGTGCCACGAGCGCATCACTCGTCCACTGATTGCGCGGAAACACAATCGAGCGCATCTCACGCTGAAAGATCGACGAAACTTTAGTCTGTGCCTGAATGTCAGCTTCCCACGAGCGCTTGGCGTTCTCAGTATCCGCCATGGCTTCTTTGCAATAAAAGTGCGCAAATGTGTGACTCGCAAGCTCTTGGTAGGGGGTATCAACAATGGCGCGCACCAGTTCTGACGCCAGATACCGCTGTGGAAATTTTTCCACTGTTTCTTTATGTAAGTGAAAATAGGCTGAGTAGGAGGGCTGTTCAAAATGCGGTTTGTCCTTTACGAGCGTCACACTTTGAAATAAGTTTTCAACGCCTTCATGCATAAGAAGCCCGACCGTTGCCCAGGTTGCGTGAATGTCTCGATCTCGAAACGTCCTTAACAAAAGCGGTATCGCTTCCCACACACCGTCGAGATGTGTGCCGTACTCTTCGTGGGTAACCTTGTCAAACATTCCCCACATGAGTTCAAAATCGAGAGAAATAACTAGCGTTCCTTGTTGCGTCGCGGGCGTTGACATTGACATTAATGTAACATGTTTTATGGACTTGTAGTATCTTTCCGTGTTTTTGCGACGTTATACGTTCGGGTGGTGGCCGGCTTCGGGTGACCGCAATGTTATGATTACAACGTTATGAAGCTACTGTTAGCGACGGGTCTGTATCCTCCGGAGATTGGCGGCCCGGCCACCTACGCGGCCATGCTGGAACAAGAATTACCTCGGCACGGAATTGAGGTCGTGGTGGTGCCATTTGGCCTGGTGCGACGATGGCCAAAAATAATTCGCCACCTAATCTACGCCGCGCGGTTGTGGCGACGCGCCACGTCCGCTGACGCGCTCTACGCGCTCGATGCGGTCAGTGTCGGACTGCCTACGCTCCTCATATCGCGTGTGCTCCGTAAACCGTTTCTTTTGCGAGTCGGCGGCGACTACGCGTGGGAGCAAGGACGACTACGCTTTGGTCTCCGCGATACACTCGATGCGTACCTGGACAGTGAAATACCTGCGCCGCTGCCGGTACGACTATTGGCACGCCTGCAGTCGTATGTGGCACGACGAGCGTTTAGAGTGGTGGTGCCGAGTCACTACCTAAAAGGTGTCGTACAAAAATGGGGTGTGCCCGCCGAGCAGATTACTGTGATTTACAGTGCCTTATTTCCGCTCGTGGTCGAGGGCACGCGCGAGGAGCTCCGCACGCAACTGTCGTACACAGAGCCCACCATCGTATCGGCTGGCCGCCTGGTGCCATGGAAAGGTTTTCGAACGTTGATAGACGTTGTGGCCACGTTGCGATCCACCCATAGGAACATCACCCTCGTTATCGTTGGCGACGGCGAAGAAAGGCCGGCACTCGAAGCGCAAGTGGCTAAGTTAAACCTAGGCGCGCACGTGCGTTTCACCGGTACGATTTCCAAAGCGGCGCTTGGTGCGGCTATCAAGGCGGCCGATGTGTTTGTGTTAAACACGGCGTATGAGGGTTTGTCGCATCAATTGCTCGAGGTCATGGACCTTGGTACGCCAATTGTGACGACGACCGCTGGCGGTAACGGAGAACTCATCACCGACGGAGTACATGGTCTCTTGGTGCCGTTCAATAATGAAGCGGCACTGCAACAAGCCATTTTGCGCATTGTGGGTAATCAAGAAATCAAACAACACCTCACCCAGTCCGCCCGCGCCCGCTCCAAGGAATTTACTCAGGAGGTAGTTGTTGAACAGCTCTTAAATTTGTTCGCAGACACTAAAGATGGAACCTAAACCGAATGCAATTGCGATTAGTTTTGCAAAGCGCGCGCTGGTGACCGGCAGTCGGGAACGAGAGCGGATGATTTCATACAATCAAGTACTCGCACAACATCACTTGATTGTGCTTACACGAGAAGCCGAAAGGTATCCACTACGCCAAGAAGAGGGAAGTTTGACGCTCTACGCAACTAACTCTACAACTAAAATTGGCATGCTTCTGCGTGCGTACCATATTGCGCAAGAAATTATTAAAAGCACTCCCGAAACGCGATGGGTCATTACGTGCCAAGATCCTTTCGAGACCTCATTAGTGGGATGGTTGTTGTCTTTTAAAAAAAATACCATTCTTCACATTCAAGTTCATGGTGATATATTTAGTTCTTTTTTTCCTCGCCTCTGGTCGCTCGACCACGTACGGTTACTTTTTGCTCAGTTTGTATTGAAGCGTGCGCGCTCCATACGAGTAGTATCAAATCGCATCAAGTCGTCTTTGCTAAAGAAAGGTTTAACAGAACACAACATTTCGGTATTACCAATACAAGCGAATCTAAACCAGTTTCTGGCAGTTGGTTCCGAGCGCAAATTTTCTTTTAATGACACTCTCAAATTGCTTTATGTAGGACGTTTTTCTAGAGAAAAAAATATTTCAATGCTACTCCATGCCTGTGCGTTGGCTCGGAAAAGTGGTGTTAGATTATCCCTCACACTTTTGGGTGAAGGAGGACAAAAAGAACAACTAGTCAACGAAGTGGCGAAGTTGGAATTGCGAGGTATGATCACGTTTATGTCGTGGACTAACGATGTGGCAACGGTCATGGGTCAACACGATATTTTATGTCTAACCTCAGATCATGAAGGGTACGCAATGGTATTGCTCGAAGCAATGGCCGCCGGCCTACCAGTTATCTCTACGGATGTCGGATGTGCTGGCGAGGTTGTGATACCAGAGACACATGGTTTTATCGTGCCAGTTCGTGACGACAGAGCGTTCGCGGAAGCTGTAGGTAAATTTTATTCTAACCCTTCGTTACTGCAAAAACTGGGAACGCAGGCTTATACAGCTTCAAAGGAACTCACTCTTGAACCTGAAGAGTACGTAAAAAAATACGCTGAGACATTGCCGCGAGTGTAACTACTCCTGCTATACTATTCACAATGCCGCGTCGTGATCTTTCAACAAGAGATATTTCGGAGCATGCCACTTCGGAGCTCGAGTATGTGCTCGATGAGGAAAAAAAGTCCCGTGAACCGGTAGTACCGAGGGTTACCGCCGAAGAGGCCATGACGCACAAGCGCGTCTACCAAGCTGACTCTAGCCGCGATGTGACTCGAGTACTTTTCATATCAACCGATACCGCTCTCCTCAACCCGACGACGCAATCTCTCGACGGCTACGTCAATCTTTCAGACTTATTTGATGAGGTACATATTTTGATTTTGAGGCGAGGCATTACGTCCACAAACCCCGTGTTGCGGGTGGGGACTAACGTCTGGATGTATACCGCCTCGGCTCGTTATTGGTGGCTTTTGCCAGCGGCTGGGAAAAAAGTGATTGAAGATCAGCTGGTGTTCGCATCCGGGTTTCGCCCGGATCTCATTGTCGCTCGTGACCCATTTGAATCTGCACTCGTTGCGCTCAGCATTGGCAAAAAATACAAACGGCCAACTCAGCTTCACGTGTTGGAAGACTTTACCACTAAGTCGTTTCTCAAGAAGCACCATTCAAATTTTTGGCGTCGATTTATACCCCGCTTCACTGTGACCAAGTTCTTGAGTATTCGCACTGCCACGGATCTCATAGAAGACATGCTGCACAAGTACTTCAAAGCGCCAGACATAAATACGCTGCCGCGACTTCATAGCTACGAGTCGCTCATTTCTGCGCCGGTAACTCTCGACCTGAAAGAAAAGTACCGACCGTTCACATTTATCATACTGTTCATAGGAAAATTATCTCACCAAAGCACGCTCTTTCGAGCGATTGATGCCACCCGATTTGTGTTGCGAAACCCGCGGGTCGGCTTGGTCGTGCTCGGTGACGGCCCGGCCCGGTTGGAATTTCAGAAACGAACCGAAATACTTGGAATTAAAGAACAAGTAGTGTTTGAAACACGAGAAAGCGACATCGTGCCCTATATAAAATCCGCCAACTTGCTCGTGGTCACCGACACTGACGCTGACAGCGAGGAGATTGTTCTCCAGGGAGCCGCCGCTGGCATCCCGATGGTCATGGCTGAAACAGAGCGTCGCGCTGACGTATTTATTGACGGGCAGTCCACCTACCTCTGTGAACCAACTGACACGCAAGTGTTTGCGGATCGCATCAACGAGCTTTTAAACAACATCGGTACCAGACGCTTATTTACCGAAACTGCTCAAGCAATGATCTCACTAAAATTCCACCAAGACCCCGAAGAATATCGAGAAGCCTATCGCATGAGCATAGAACAAGCACTCTTTGTTGAACCAGCCAAAGCGTCCAAAGTGCCCAAGAAATCGAAAGCAAACAAGTAGATTTTGCACGCCAGACTGGTGTGGTATGATGCGTGCGATTATGAGCGCCGATTTGAAATCACTGCTTATCCCGAACAAGACCATCGATCGAAACGGTATTTTTGTCGCCCACGACATTGCCGAAAAAACCGTATGGGACACTTTAGCGGTTGAAAATCCAACCAATGCCGTTATTTCCGCCGAAGACGAAACCGCGGCGCAAAAAAAATCAGAAGCGCAAATTCTCGAGATCAAGCAGCACATTAAACCAACCGATGTACTGCTTGACTACGGATCGGGATACGGTCGAATTGCCAAATACTTGTTACCAGCGACTCCGATTGCCGGTTACATAGGAATGGACAGCTCATTCGAGATGCTGTCTATCTTTAAAGAGCGATACGACAAAAGCTCAGCCGAACAAGAGACGCCGGTACTGTTACTCAGTGCCGACATTCACACCGCGCCGCTAAAAGATCACTCTGTCGACATGGTGGTGGTGTGCGCGGTGTTTCTCCACAACCACAAAGACATTGTGAAAAGGGCCATGGACGAAATCAAAAGAGTACTAAAACCGGGAGGAACGCTGCTGGTGTACTCGTCGTTTCCCCGTGTATGGACGGCCATGGGAATCCAAGGGCAGTTGTATCAGATGATTTTAAATGTACTGGGAAAGCCGTACAAAAATGGCCCAGTGAGGTATTATCGTAAGTCGGAAGTCATGAAGCTACTTGGGGGATTTAGCGAGGTAGAGGTCAAGTCGGTCGGACTGACTGTTGTACCCAAAACACTCATTTTTTTGTCAGGTCCATTTGAAAAAATGTACCGTATTGGTTTTGCGAACCCGCTTAATGGATTGTTGTCTCGAATTATTCCAGACTCGTTAGCACCCTCGTTCGCCGTGCACTACGACATCGTTGCAGTTTTATAGTTATGAAGCTCCTCATTATTACACAGGTAGTTGACTCCGAGCATCCTGTGCTCGGCTTTTTCCATAGATGGATAGAAGAATTTTCCAAATATTATGAGCAGGTACATGTTATATGTTTACAGGAAGGACAGCATTCGTTACCGTCAAACGTGACCGTACATTCTCTAGGTAAGGAAGCGAGTGCACGCAAATTGACATATATCTGGCGTTTTTACAGGTACTGCTGGAAACTTCGTAATAGCTACGACCACGTCTTTGTACACATGAATCAAGTGTACGTCATACTTGGCGGGTTACTGTGGCATTGGCAAAAAAAACAAATCGGTCTGTGGTACATGCATGGGAAAACAAGTTTTTCACTTAAGGTAGCTGAGATATTGGTTGACAAAGTTTTCACAGGTTCAATTGAGAGTTTCAGAATCAGCAGTCACAAAGTACTTGTGACTGGGCACGGTATTGATACCGAATTGTTCGTTCCTTACGCGGTGGACAAAGAAATTGACCTCATCACTGTCGGACGTATTGCTCCTATAAAGAATTTGGAGAAACAAATTGACGTACTCGAAGAAGTGAGAAAAACCTACCCTGCGACACTAACGGTGGTGGGTGTAGCGCTCACTGCTGTCGAAAAACACTATTTCGAACGTCTCGGTACATACATTAAACAAAAAAAGCTGACTCCTCACGTGCATTTTATAGGAAAAGTTTCGCAAAAAAATCTGCCGCAACTATTAAACAGAGCGAGAGTGTTTATCCACACAGCAAAAAATGGCAGTCTGGATAAAGCTGTTCTTGAAGCAATGTCCTGTGGTGTCGCCGTGGTCTCAACGTCAGACAGTTTATTTGATACTCCGGTTGGTGAAGTTGCTGCAGACACTACTAACATAGCGGATCGTGTTACACATCTACTCACCTCAAAAGTCACTTATGATTCAGTCAAGTCTCATGAATATGTATTAAATAATCATAGTTTACGCGCCCTGATACCGAAGATTGTGCGTCATTTAAACCTTCGATAACAATGGCGTATGCGTGCTATCATGCAAGCTAAGACATAAGAGTTTTGTATGAATAAAACAAAAGCTGTTGAAAGTTGGTGGAATGCAAATCCTTTTACCTACAATGGAGAAATTAATGTTGGGAAAATTGTTCCTCTTGAAAAGATGGACGTGTCTTTTTTTGAGACTGTTGAAAGAAAATACAGAAAAAATACAGATGGAGTTACTCAGGATCTGGACAAACCTGTGTTCTCAAAATTCATAAACTATGCTGATTTGAAAGGAAAAAGAGTTCTAGATATAGCGGTTGGTATGGGTTTTTCCGCCGCCTCGTTTGCTCAAGCTGGTGCTGAAGTGACTGGCATCGACCTGACTGACTTTGCTGTGCAGTCTACAAAAAGAAATTTTTTCTTAAGAAACTTATCTGGAACAATCATACAAATGGATGCGCAAAAGCTAGAGTTTCCAGATAATTACTTTGACTATATCTGTGCACACGGTTGTTTAATGCACATGCCTGATACAAGTCAGGCGGTCGGTGAGATTTATCGAGTACTGAAGCCGGGTGGAAAGATTTATGCTTGGATGTACCACCGGGGTTGGTATTTTTGGTTTGGCGTACTATTTCTAAGAGGGTTACTGTTCGGTGGTTTTTTACGCTATGGCCTAAAACCACTTCGGCTCACTAGCAGGTACTCTGATGGCGCACACCAAGGTGGTAATCCGCACACAGAGTTTTTTTCACGTCGGAAGCTCCGACACCTATTTGCATCACAAGGGTTTGTGGACGTAAAAGTGCACGCAAATTATTCCCCAGGAGAGTGGGAAAATTGGCCGGTAGCGTCACTGTCCCTAGGTTCTCTAGTTCCCGAGAAGATTCAGCGGTTTTTGAGTGAAAAAGTAGGCTTTGCGTTTAGTTGTTCAATTACAGCCGAGAAGAAATAGTCGATCTACATCTCTTTATTAACTTTTATATGTGCGGCATAAACGGCATTACCAAAGCTGATACGGACATGGTCCTCGCTATGAACAGCGCCACAAGTCACCGTGGTCCCGATGGCACGGCAGTAAAAACTGTGTCAAACATAACACTTGGTCATAATCGACTTGCCATTATTGATTTATCTCCAGGATCAAATCAACCAATGACCAGCCATGACGGTCGTTACACAATCGTATTTAATGGGGAGATATATAACTTTAGGGAACTAAGAAAAGAACTTGAAGATCGATTCACTTTTCAAACCAAGGGTGACACCGAAGTTTTGCTGGCTGCGTACGCAACATGGGGTAAGAAAACATTTGAAAAACTCAAGGGGATTTTTGCGTTTGCTATTGTTGATAAGGATCAAGGTTCTGTTTTACTTGTGCGAGACCACATGGGTGTAAAACCGCTTTATTACGCTCTAAAAGATAATGTTCTTTACTTTTCATCAGAATTAAACGGTTTGATAAGTGCCGGGTTTCGAGAGCTCGATTCTAGATACGTTGAGCTCTACATCTATTGTCAATATGTTCCAAGTCCTTATACCCTGCTTAAGGGAGTTTCAAAACTTGAACCAGGACAGATGCTAACTTTCGCTGGTTCAAATGTATCGACCGAATATTTTCACTTACCATCTGACCACAACGAACTGGGCGATGACTTGGTAAATCTTATGGACGTGGTTGTCCAAAGACAGCTGGTTTCTGATCGTAGAATCGGCCTATTTCTCTCTGGCGGTATTGATTCGAACGTGATCTTGTATCATATGGCGCGCCGCGCGACCGACCTGCATACTTTTACCGTTGGATTTGAGCTCGAAGATATGTCTTTTGAGAATTTAAATAAATTCAACTTTGATTCACAACTAGCGCAAAAAACCGCAAAGGAATTTAATACCACACACACTGCATTTACCTTGACTCATAGTGATGTGTCGAACCATCTCGAAGATGCATTTTCAAGGCTTGATGAACCTGTAGCTAATCCAACCTCGTTTACTAAATATATGCTTAGTAAGTGGGTGCGCGAGCAAGGAATTATTGTTGCGTTTGGTGGCGACGGGGGAGATGAAGTGTTCAGAGGATATCGAAGATACCGGCAAGCGCTGATAACAGAAGCGTTCCACAACTTGCCTACCTTTTCAAAACAAGTGATAAAAAAAGTATCTCCTCGACTTTCGATTCTTGACGCTGGCATTGATGTTAACTTTCATGCTCGACAGATGTTAAATTCGCTAGACACTATCGTTCGTTTGCTACACACTCCTTCAAAAGATATGCTGTTAGCACTACTCACTGTTTTAGAGCCTAAATATAGAAACTTTGCCTACGGTCTTTCCGGTCCCGTTGCGTACATGGAGGTTGATAGAAAACTCTGGTTACCAGACGAGTCTCTCATCAGCACTGACAAGGCGTCAATGGCGCATGGCCTTGAGTACAGGGTGCCTTTTCTTGACCAAGATCTCGTTGCGTTTGCAAACAGATATGCTCCTGGGAAACATATAGATTTTTTCACGGGGAAAAAAATGGTTCGAGAAGCATATAAAAATATTCTACCCGCGTATGTATTTGGCAAAAAAAAGCGTGGTTGGTTTTCGCCTGCGTCAAAGTGGTTTAGAAACGGGGAAGTAGCAACTCGTATTAAGAGTATTATCTCACCCGAATACTCAGATAAACTCTCTTCAATGGTTAATTGGCAGCAAGTTAATCAGCTGTACCAAGAACATGTTGAGGGTAAGCGATATGCAGTCAACCCAATATGGAATCTCGCACAATTACAAGTGTGGACACATACTCATGATTTATATCTGTAACTTCAACCAAATGACCGTGAGATTTCGGTGTTACTCTTGTTTTGTTCACCAAGTTAGTACTAGTGTATGAAATTACTGTACGTAGCAAATACTCGTTTCCCTAGTGAACGAGCACACGCAACTCAAATTGCGCACATGTGCCAAGCATTTTCACAACTAGGCAATGAAGTGACGTTGGTGACTAACGATCGAACAAAAGCCACGTTACGAGACATAGAACGTTGGATTGGTTTTGTGCCAAACTTCTCGTTCATACAAATCCGCTTTGGTATAGTATTTGCACCAACAATCATACTAACGTTCCTTCTCAATCACCTAGTATTTACTTTTCTGTTAACTCGACAGCTGAAACTCAGTGAAGCCGATGTCATTTATACACGGGATGAGTGGCTCTGTTACTTTCTGTCGTTTGTAGTGCCAAAACATAAACTTGTTTTTGAATCGCATGAAGCAAAGTATAATTTTGCGTTGCGTAAACTTGTTGAGATGAAAATTAAAATAATTTGCATCTCACAAGGAGTTTTGAACGAGTATTTACATCGCAATATTCCAAGTGCACAAATGACTGTTGCGTATGACGGTATAGATGACGGTTTCTTTACATCTGTCGAAGATCGAACTGCTACCAGAGAAAGACTTGGTTTGCCACAGAACGCTCGCGTAGTCATGTATATTGGTGGATTCGACAAATGGAAGGGCGTTGAGTGTTTTTTTAAAGCTTCAGAGTACGTAAGCCAGGTGATGTTTTCGGTTATCGGCGGTAAACCTGATGAAATATCACTGTATAAAATGAAGTATCCGAAAGTCATATTTCTTGGATCGCACCCATATAGAAATTTAAAAAATAACCAACAAGCTGCCGACATACTGGTTATACCCAACTCAAACGAAACTGACCTCGGGGCGCGATATGCCTCACCTCTAAAGTTGTTTGCTCACATGGCCTCCAATGTACCGATCTTGGTGAGTAATGTGCCGAGCGTATCTACGGTGTTATCTGATAAAGAAGCGACTTTTTTTCAACCTGATAACGCACACGCAATGGCGGCTACTATTGAACACATGTTTGGCGACTATGCGGTCGCGCAGACAAAAGCAAAACGTGCCTACCAAAAGTCCCAGCACTATAGCTGGAAAAATCGAGCAAAAAAGATTATTGATTTTTTAACCAAGGGAAATACATTTAGTCGGTTCAGCTAGTGTTAAAAACAGCCGTAATGGTGTAAAGTGGCACTCAATCAATGAGCAGATACATAATCATCGTATGAACACGCCAAAGTGGGAGAGGTTTTTTAAAGAAAAGTGTTTGGATATATTTCTAAACTCAAAAGAAGTTGTTGACATCGGCGGAAGTCTCCGTTTGGACACTGGAAGGAGCAATCGTGTAGACAAAAAAAACGACTGGCTTCGGGAGTACGTTGAGAGAGTGAACTATCGGATTTTAGACCCGGTTCCAGACTACAACCCCGATATTGTTGGAGACATTCATGCGCTGCCGTTTAGCGACAATAGCAAAGAGGCTATTTTGTGCCTAGCTGTTTTGGAACATGTTGAGAATCCAATTTTGGCCATGCAACAACTACACAGAGTCCTCTGTCCCGGTGGTCGGCTTTTGATCTATGTGCCATTTCTGTATTATTATCATGCCGAAAAAGGGTACTATGGTGACTATTGGAGATTTACGTATGACACCCTCGTAATGCTAGCTAAACCGTTTTCGAAGTATGAAATCACCGAAGTGCGTATGCCAATTGAAACGCTCACGAGGCTCACTCCACTAGGGCGGTGGGATCTCTTTATTCTATTCGCGCGTGTACTCGATGGACTTTTTTATACAAAGGGTAGTCGCCAAGTTTCCGGGTACTATATGTATCTAGTCAAATAGAACATGCAAAAAATTACCAGAAAAAACTTACGTCCATTTCTTGAAAAACACGCCACCAAGGATATTATTCTTGACATAGGCGGCGGCCACGCAGAAAATAATCACTCATATGGAGACATTTTTCCTAACCGCCATACTCTTGATATAGATCCACTAAGAAAACCAGACACGGTCGGGGATGTTCATCAGTTGCCATTTGGTGACGGGTCATTCGATCATATCCTATGCACTGAAGTGCTTGAACACCTACATACTCCCCAGCGAGCAATTGATGAAATGCATCGGGTGCTACGTGAAAATGGTCGCCTCATTTTGACCACACGGTTTGTGTTTCCAATCCACGATGCTCCAAATGATTTCTACCGTTACACAAAATATGGCCTGAGACACCTGCTGCGTGCCTGGGATATTGAAGAGTTGGTGCCTGAAACTAACACGATAGTAACAATCGCTGCGCTTCTACAGCGAATCAGTTTTCAGACAACAATGAGGGGAGGAAAGTTCACAAAGGGTGTTTTGTATCTGATTACTTGGTGTATCGGCCACTTGCCGACGTTAATTAAAAAAGAATTTGGCGACATTCGTCGAAAAACCAATGAGACTGACATCTTAACGACTGGCTACTATGTAGTTGCGACCAAACGAGCATCAAGCGAAGTGGCACAATAACCCTTTAAGTTTCGACAAAATGAAAATTATTCAACGAATCAAAAACTCAATCAACACTCCCCTTGGCTGGTTTGGTTTTCGTATATCGACGGAACTGACTGCCCAACGTAGGTTCGTAGACAGTTTAAAATCTTTGTCTAAGTTGATTCGAACACCCGCAACCGTGATTGATGTTGGTTTTGCTTCCGGCACCACGGAACTAATTGAAACATTTTCTCCGACAAAAAGTACGTATCTGGCAATTGACGCAAATCCACACTTCAAGGAAAAAATTGAGAGTTTTTGCAAAAAATATAACGCTCACTCCGAAATGGTATTTTGTGGCGAAAAGGAAGGTGAGGTTGTGTTCACTATCCACCAAGATCACTACAAATCTTCCCGATACTCGGGACCGATTTCTGGTTCTATACAGTCAATCGTACCAATGAAACGTCTTGATACAGTTGTGGAGGAGCACGGACTCAGTGGGCCTTATCTCCTCAAGATTGATGCGGAAGGTGCTGAACTTGACGTGTTGGCCGGCGCCGAAAAGACACTTGAAACCTGTGAAGCGGTCATTGTGGAGGCTTTTGTGTACCGAAGATTTAAAAATTCGTCGACATTCACTAGCTTAGTTTCATTCATGGACAGGCGGGGGTTTGATGTTTTTGATATCTTTGAACAGTTCTATCACAAAAAAACCAGCCTACTTCTCATGACGAACATAGTGTTTGTTAAAAGAGACAACCAAGAGTGGGAAAAAGGAGTGCTCAACGGTTAGGCTGTAAAAAATGCAAGACCGCTAATTTTTCACAGCAAATATAGAAAGGATTCAGTATGCCGGTTGAAGGAACAATCTCGTGTGGTACGTCAGTAATGATTTCTTCTTAAAAAATAAATAAAAATAAATGCGTCAGAGTTACCTGACGCTTAAGTTTGTGCATGATTAGCTACGGTTTGAATCGAACGTAGTACTCCCCGAAGACTTTATTGAGATCGTCTTCAACTTTGTTGGGAATATTGTGGGTAGCAGCTATTTCGGCACCAAACGCGCGCACAAACGCGATTGCTGCCATGAACCGTTCTGGGTATTCGTCAACCAGTAGTCGTATTTTCGGAAAGACTGCATACCACTCCAGGATTCTGAAAAAATTCTGGTAAAGAGTTTGCCAGCCGCCCTTTCCTTCAGCGGTCGAGCCAAATCCGAAGGGTGATTCTGGGTCGTACAACTGTCTTTGGCAGCCCAGCCACGCAATGCCTGAGGTCATACCGATAACGCTCAAACGATCCCATTTGTCAGCCAGTCTGAGCATTTGCATCAGAGCCGAGTCGTTGGGGTCATCTTTGAATTTCGAATGATTGACGATTGCGTCAACAACCAATCGCTGATCTGAAAATTCAAAAGGACTGCTACCTAACAGTTCTTCCAAAACACTCGCCAGTCCGCGCACTTTAATGCTTTCAGTAAAGCAGGGCGCGCGATCAATGTTGTGTAGCAGTACTGTAGTCTCGTAGAGCTCTTGTTTGACCGGTTCGTCGATATAGGGTTGTAACGTGGGATGCATGCCAATCATGCGTAACACATGAGTGTCGTCATGGCCCCCTGTCCCCTCTGGTGGCGTGTAGTGGGGAAGCAGTTTCTTCGTCAGCTTGTCAACGTAACTCAAATGAGCCTCCTTTTCTTATCTTTTCCCATTATAATATATAAAACTATAAAGTCAAGTTTCTTTCTAGGCTTACAATCTTCGAACCTATTTGACAGGTGCAGCATAGATAAAATAATAAAGAGCGCGAGACAAAATTGTCTCGCGCTCATCGGGCATTTCCTCTTTCGATCAGAACTTACTAATGACCACTTCCATAGCAAGTGCGTCCCAATCGTTGGTCACACCTTCGCAGCAGTACGTCGGGTTGAAGGAGACAACGTATTTCGCTCGGGCAGCCGCTCCTTCTCCGATTCGTTTTAGCGCGCTCGACACAGTTTCGTCTTTATCGAAACGAATCTGCCATTTGGAGTGACGTTGCCACCAGCGGCGCGGAGGAAGATGGGGAACCATTCCCACCTGGCTCATCGGTTGCCCCTGCGGGTCAAGCACAAAGAGCCGTTCGTAGAGTTCGTCCCCGCCAAAGTCGAAGGCGTGGTAGAACCACTTTGGCTTTCGGCTCAAGAGTTCCTCGTCGACGCGCTGTATTCGAATCGCAGTTATGCGTTCGCAACTGAACACTTGGAACCCTTGCTCTGTTACAAGTGTTTTTAGCCAGGGGAACTCCTCGTAGAACTCTTCAATCTGTGGCTGAGTCAGTAGATGAGACATCTTTACCTCCTGCGGCATCCCGCCGCGTTTCTTCAGTAGAGTCCCTCCACTGAAGCTGGGGTTGGTCCGACGTGGGACAGCAGTGCCAATGAACATTGCTAAGTTCATTATATATTAAATTGTACCTCTTGTCAAGTTTGCTCCTAATATCACAGTCGTAAAGCCCAAAGAAAACGTTGACTTTTATACTAAAAAATGCTATAATGCGAGTAGTTAAGTTTAGTTCGCGAATAAGGAGGTTAGAATGCGAATCGTTGACATTTTTGGTGAAGACTTCATTTGTGACTATCGCGAAGAAAGAGCGGCGTTTAAGCCACTTTGGCTTGGCGACGGAGAATACGGTCGCGCCATGAATTGCGCAGTATTCTCTACGTATGATGTCCTGTGTCGGCGTCCGGACGGCAAATTTCTTTTGCTTGTCCGCCAGATACAGCCGCTCAAAGGACTGTGTTGGTTTTCTGGAGGTCGACAAATGACCGGGACATCGGTGCCTGACACGCTACGGAAAAACACCAAACGAGAACTCGGGATCGACATTGCTGACAAGGAGCCTGTTTTCTTGGTGTGGGCTTCGATTGCGTGTGAAAAACGGGAACAGTTGCCTCAAGAAGATGGTTCTCACACGACCACACACGTCTTCCTTGTCGACTTGACGGAAGCGGACGTTGCTGAGCTCTTGCCTAACAACGAGTTCGAAAGTCAATCGATCGGTTGGTATTCGCCGGCGGAAATTCAAAACGGAGAATTTCACGATTTCGTGAAACGCTGCGCTCGAATCGCCACGAGGGTTCCCGAACGATCATAACCGCTCACAACCGCCCGGCAGTAATGTCGGGCGTTTTTTTATACAAAATTTATACAAATGAAGTTTTTTCGTCACGAATGAGCAAGGTGGACCCATTGGGGTATGTTTTTGCATCTTCAATGATCTGGCAAATTTCTCGTGCAATAACTGAAGGTGACTGCTGCTCGGCACTGTCTCCGGCAAGGTATTCACGCATCGGTGTGTTGGTTGGTCCCGGGCAAATCGTAACTGATCTCTTGGCACTCCCTTGCCAAGAGAGTGCCAGTGATTTTGCGAACGTGTTTAGAGCACCTTTTGCAGATGCGTACGCAGGCACAAAGCCGTTGCCAGAGAGACCAGCCGTGGACGAAATAAATATTGAACCACCAGCTTCACTGATGTGGTCGTTTAGTCTAGTGGTTAAATCTAAAGCAGCAAAAAAGTTTATCTCAAATGTTTTTTGTGTCACTTCGAGATCTAGTTTAGAAATCGAATCTTCCTTAGAGACAAAGCCTGCCGAATGTATTACCCAGTCAATGGTTCCAAATTGAGCGACTAGGTCATCGCATAGTTGTTTTCTGGCACTTTTATTTTCCAGGTCAACCGCGAAACTAACAACGGGGGGCGTTATACTTTTTTTTTCTACTATTTTGTCTAAAGCCTCTAAATTCCTTCCCACTAGGACAAGCTGATTAGTACCGGAGGCGAGTTTTTTGACGATTGTTTGTCCGATACCACCGGTAGCTCCGGTAATTACTATAGTTCGTACAGCTCCCATGTCAATGATTATACTATATTTTGGGCTAATTAGAGCTTTTAAAATATCGATTTTCATGTAACCATTAGCTTTCGAGTGTCGTTTTACAAAACATGAAAAAAGCTGTTATCACCGGAATCACAGGTCAAGATGGTTCGTATTTAGCGGAGTTACTTTTGTCGAAAGAGTACGAGGTGTATGGGATCATACGCAGATCTAGCCAAAATTTCATCTCTTCCGATGACGGATCATCCCATCAAAACGGCTACTTGGAGGCTCATAAAAACTTACACTATTATTACGGCGATTTGAGCGACTCCAGTGGTCTTGAACGGGTCATAAAAGAAGTAAAACCGGATGAAATATATAATCTTGGAGCGATGAGCGACGTGAGAGTTAGCTTTGATGTCCCCGAGTACACTGGTGACATTACTGCCCTTGGAATAGTGAGAATACTCGAGGCAGTGAGGAATAATGGTCTCTCAAAAACTAAAATCTATCAGGCATCTACTTCTGAACTCTACGGAAAAGTGGTGGAAATACCCCAAAATGAAACCACTCCATTTTATCCACGAAGCCCATATGCAGTGAGCAAGTTGTATGCGCACTGGATTTGTAAGAACTACAAAGAGGCGTACGGTATGTTTATTGCGAGTGGAATTTTATTTAATCATGAGTCGCCGCGGCGAGGGCCGAATTTTGTGACTCGTAAAATTTCCCGTGGTGTCGCAAATATTCTCGCAGGTAGACAAGATAAAATATACCTAGGCAACTTGGAATCAAAGCGTGACTGGGGTTATGCGCCAGAGTATGTAGATGCAATGTGGCAGATGTTACAACTAGACGAGCCGGAAGATTTTGTACTCGCCACCGGTGAAAGTCACACAGTTAAGGAATTCGTTGAGGAAGCATTCGAGTACGTGGGTCTAGACTGGACTAAATATATCGAGGTTAAAGAACAGTTATTCCGTCCCTCTGAAGTTGACTTACTCCGCGGTGATGCAAGTAAGGCCAAAAAATTGCTCAAATGGGAACCTAAGGTAAAATTCAAAGAATTGGTCGGTATATTAGTCGACGCAGATATTGCCGAAATAAAAAGTGAGTATGCAGGATAATCAAAATTATGGTCGCAAGGCTGTTGTGTGTCACATGTGCAAAAGTGTTAAGTTAAAACCTGTATTAGACCTTGGACATCACCCACACTCAGATTTCTTCCCCAAATCGGAAGAGTTAGATGACATGGAGCCGCGGTTTCCACTTCGGCTGGTGTTGTGCGAGGACTGTAAGCTGTTTCAAATCGACTATTTTGTCAATCCCGATTATTTGTATCGAGGAGACTACTTATATCAATCCTCAACCACAAAAACTGGCGCGCAACACTACCATGAGATGGCGCGTGAGATTGTAGAGCGATTTGGGTTTGGTTCAGAGGATTTAGCGGTAGATGTTGGAAGTAACGTGGGTGTCCTTCTACAGGGCTTCAAGTTAATGAACCTCAACGTGCTTGGCGTTGACCCGGCCGAGGTGTCAAAGAAGGCAATTGAAAATGGTATCGACACAATCATTGACTACTTCAACTTAGAAGTAGCTAAAGACATTGTCGAAAAATATCAAAAAGCGAACGTCATTACCGGAACCAACGTGTTTGCCCACATTCATGATCTTGATAACGCAGTCGAAGGTGTTGCATACCTACTCGCAAAAGAAGGTGTGTTTGTGGTAGAAGCTCCTTCAGCTTTGGATTTGCTCCAAAATCTTGAATATGACACTATCTACCACCAACATATAGGGTACTTATCTGTATTGCCGATGCGACAATACTTTGAGCGCTTTGGGCTCGAATTGTTTGACGTGACAAAGTCAAATATCCACGGTGGCACTATTCGTTACTACGTCGGACACAAAGGTGTTCATACAATCATGTCGTCGGTTGAGGAGTTTATTAACCATGAAATTGAGACTGGTATCTACGAGGATGCATATATCAATTCATTTGCCAGTAAAGTAAGTGAGCAACGCAATGCACTAATCGAGCTTATTACCTCCTTGAGAAAAGAGGGTAAAAAAATTGTGGCCATTTCCACGCCGGCTAAAGGAAACACACTGCTTAATTATTGTAATTTACATAGTGGTTACTTGGAATTCGCGACTGAAAAAAATCCGCTTAAGGTCGGACGTTATACTCCCGGGACCCACATTCCAATACTTGAAGATCAAGCAGTGTTGAATCAAGAAGTAGACTTTGCTTTAATTCTGGCTTGGAACTTTGCAGACGAGATTATGAATAATATGTCTGAATTTAAAGAACGTGGTGGTAAATTTATAATACCCATTCCTTATCCAAAAATTGTATAAACAAACTGTTTATGAAAGAAAAACTTGCGAAAATTGAAAAAGTGAATCCGGTTCACAGTGACGACAGAGGGGTCATCACCGATGTTTTAAATGAAAATATTGGTCACGTCGGGCTTATTACTTTTGCGAAAGGTGCCATACGCGGTAAACATTATCACCACCAATCCACACAGTATGATTACGTATTATCTGGAAAGTTAAAATTAATCGTATGTTTACCCGACGGTAGTGAACGTCAGGATTATACCCTTGAACCAGGGATGGGAAGCGAAGTGGCGCCAGGGATTGTACATACATACCTTGCGTTAGAAGAAAGCACAATGATTGATATGACGACACTAGGGAGAAAAGGTGACGGGTACGAAGCTGACACCGTGCGAGTAGATCTGCCATTCACCATTATATAAGATGAAAATCTGTATTGTAACCAACAGTACCAACCCAGGAGCTGGACTTGGTCGGGTAGTAGTTAGCCTTGCAAAAAAGTTTTTTGAAAAACAACATCACGTTGGTATAGTCAGTTCTGAAAATAGGAGTGTTACTAACACCGATTTTTTAAACCTATCTTTGGATCTAAACGTCGCCAGAATCATTAGATCTGTAGAAGCGTTGTATCGGCTGAGACAGTTTCTTAGGCAATATGATGTCGTGCTCGCTTTTGATGTGAGGCCAGTCGGTATTTTTGTTCATCTGGCATGTATAGGCATTAGAAAACCAATTTTTATTCAAACGCTCGGCACCTATTCACTTTTTGAACCTGGCTTTAAGTTAAAAAATTTACTAATGTCGTGGGTTTATCGAGCATCTTTTCGAATTTTTATTATCAATACTTTCGTTAAAAAATCTATCGAAAACTCTAAGCCCGGATTTAAATTTGGCAAAAACTTAGCTACCATACCTGTTGGTGTAGATACGAAACTGTTTCATACAGTAAACAGCCCGACATATACGTATGGAAGACCATACATTTTGAGCGTCGGGGCAATTAAAGAAAGAAAAGGTCAACTAAGATCCATACAGGCATTTTCGAAAGTTAGTGAGAAATTTCCTGACCTCCATTATGTGGTTGTCGGCGACCACAACGAGCTCGACCCTTATTTTGTTGAAATTAAGCATCTTATTGAGGCCGAAAACATAACCCATAGAGTACATTTCGTACAGAAGATTTCCGACGACGATCTGATGGACCTCTATAGTGGAGCAGAATTTTTCATCTTGTTGCCTGTCAGCACAAAAGAATTTATAGAGGGCTTTGGAATGGTGTATCTTGAAGCGGCTCTGTGTGGCGCGACTTCAATAGGAACATATGATACAGGCGCGGAAGCTGCAATAAAACACGGTGTGACTGGGCTGTTGGTAAACGATACCATCCCTGAAATCACAAGTGCCATGGAACTATTACTGACCGACAAGAAAACGAGGGATCTGTATAGGCATCATGCAAAAGTTAATGCTCTTAGTTACGACTGGAGCTACATTGCCGATATGTACGAGCAAGAATTTTTACACATTACACAATAGCTTTTATGATATTACGAAAAATCAAACAGGCACTCAAACCTTTCTACGCACCGACGGTGAATCAAGTCACCCACATGCTTTTTGGTCCGAAACGGTATAGTAATTTATTTTCAGCACTTAAAAAGACAAAAGCTAGTAAGATTATGGAGGTAGGGACTTGGTCAGGAGCACGTGCAATTAAATTGATCTCCTTAGCAAAAAGCTTCCATCCCGCAGATCAAATTGAGTATTATGGTTTTGATCTTTTCGAAGGTATGACGGATGAATCTTTTGTGCATGAAATATCTAAGAGACCGCCAACTCAAGCAGAAGTACAACATGCTTTAGAACAAACTGGTGCGGAGATCACTCTATTTAAAGGCGACACTCTTAAGACTTTGCCTGACAATACTCCTTCGTTGCCCAAGATGGATCTAATTTTCATCGACGGTGGTCACAGTCTCGATACAATCGCTAATGACTGGAAATATTCCGAACAACTAATGCATGAGAGAACCATCGTCGTTTTTGATGACTACTGGCTAAATCGCGCTGACGGTGGATGTAAATCATTAATTGATTCTCTTGATCGTAACGTGTATATAGTCAATCTTTCAAAGCAAACAGACAGATTCGTAAATGAAAGTTTTGGGTTGCTAGAAATTAAATTTGCGATTGTGTCCAAAAAAATCTAACCTTAGCTCGATTCGTGTTTTGCGTCAGAAACTCTCAAATAGTAGAAATAGGATAATCCCAAGATAAAATATCGAGAAATCACTCGTGCTGTGACAGCTCCCACCAAGTGAAAAAAGTACACACCAATCAGAGTTGCAGAGACCAAAAAAATAGAGTTAATTATATTTAATAGATGTAGCTCGCGTTCCCGTAACTGTGCCTGCAAAACACTTGTGGGTATCATCGCTAGTGTAGCGGGGAAGGAAAGTGCGAGTAGGCCACCAAGCCAGATTGCATCAGGATATTTGGGAAAAAGAAGTTCGTAAATTTTTGGTGCGATCAGTAGATAAAGCAGTGTACAGGCAACTAACACTAGCAGTAGTTGTAAGCTGCGTCGCCAGATAGCTTTTTTCACCACTGAAAAATTTTCATTTGCCGAATACTTTACGAGTAGTAGAGAAGAGATATTTTTGAGGGCCCCTTTTACCTGTTCTGGAACGAGTTGAGCTATCGAATATAGCGCTAGTTCAGCTGCTCCAAGTTGAGTGAAGACGATAACAGAGTCAATCTTGAAAGCAACACCAGTGAGCAGATTGCGAACGCTTGTGTGCTTTGCGTAACTCAAATATTTATTAAAAACGTCTCGAGGAGTTGGCTCCGCTTTCTTAGGTTGAAAGACCAAGTGTCCGAAAAAATTTGCAAGTGCTTGCGAAATTAGATAAACGATTAATAGTAGGAGAATATTCTTGGTTAAAAAAACCACCGATATACTAGATACCGAAACAAAAAATGACTTTAAAGACTGAAATAGTGCTAAAGCGCGATAGTTATGTGTGCCTTGCAGGAGTGAGGGTATGAAGTGGAACGATCGTATGGTTGGTGTTAGGAATGCGATAATTAAACAACCAACAGCAAGCAGTGAATTTCCTTTCAGTAAGTAATATAAAAAGCCAATACCGCCAATGCTTGCACTGATAAGACTGTAGAGAATGTTTATTTTGAATGTTTCAGAATAAAAATTGAGGTATTTTTTCGCAGTTGCTTGGATGATCGCTGCGTCCAGGCCGCTAATAGTGAACACGGCAACTAAAATGCTTATACTTGTAAGGTATCGGAACACGCCATAGTCGATAGAACTTAAAAAGTGAGCGAGAAGTGCAGAGCTTAAAATTCCGAAGAGTATGGTAAAAAACTGGCTCACCGATAACCAAAAGCCGCCACGCAAAAAATACTTTGCATCAATTCGCAACCATTGTGTCACAATTTTTTCAAACCAGATCATAGACTATACAACAGATTTAACTGTTGATTCGTTTCTCGCTTTTGTGTATTTTTCCACTGACGCAAGACGTTCTTTTTCTGTCAAAAAGTGTTTTGCATAGGGAGATGAGTAAATTTTGTTTAAAATGTCAGATGGTAAAACCAAACTGTCTTTAAACAACCTATACAGAGCCGCATCAACTTTTTGTGACCGTGTGTTTTCTCGGGTCAGGTTGAAGTCACTAAGGTTGAGAAAAGTCTTAATAATTTCAGCTTTATTAGTGTCTTCCATTTCCGTTCTAAAAATAAGGGTAGGATATGTTTCGTGCGGAACAACACTAAATCCTTCATTTTGATCGAAGGGGTATGCGAAGATATCGATGTTGGTGGCTTCCTTGAAGTCTTTTTCGTACCAGTACAAATGCAGACCGAGACGGTCGGTGTTAAGTACATCAACGACAAATGATCTCTGAAGATCCTGTATATTTGCGGCCTCCCACGCTCTGTGGGCCGCTTTTATGTGTCCAGACGCAGCTTTGCTGAAGAAGTATGAGACCAATATGTCAATTGGATCTCGAACAATACTGATAATTTTGGCTGGCTTCTTTTGATCAAAAATGTATTTTTTGATAAATTTTGCACTACTACTGCTACCGATTTTTGTAAATTCGAGTTTAAAGACAAACAGGCCAGCCTTCATTAAGTTACTGTATAACGCCATTGAACCAACCCTGCCAGGTGCAAAAATAATAACTGGAGTCTTTTTTCTAAAGTGAATATTTACAAGTATCCAGATCAGTGTTTTGGCTTTTTTAAGTAATTTAATAGGTGACATAAACGTCATCCTAGCATAACAAAAAATGACTCTAAGTCACTTATATCGTAACTGATTTACAGTCGCGTCTAGTGATTTACTGCTTTTTTATCGTGGTATAGTGTGGGCCATATGAAAGACATCTTGAAGACACTGGTGTTTGGGGCGCTGTTTGCCGTACCGTTTTTAACTCTCTATGTAGAAAATGACTACTTCTTTCCGTTTATTACCGGAAAGAATTTTTGGTTCCGCATACTCATTGACGTGGCGTTTGCGGCTTGGATCCTTCTCGCGCTTCTTGATGCGAAATATCGGCCTAAGTGGTCGTGGGTAGCGGTTAGTTTCGGAGCACTGCTCATTATTATGTTTTTTGCGAACTGGTTTGGCGTACATAGAGAGTCCAGTTTTTGGAGCAATTTTGAGCGTATGGACGGCTATGTCTCACTGCTACACACCTTCCTATACATGCTGGTGCTGGGAAGCATGCTGACATCGGTCTCGCTCTGGCAGCGGCTCCTTAACACTTCGCTTATCGTCGCATTTCTAGTGGCACTCTACGGTCTGGCGCAGTACGGCGGTTTGGTCGATGGTAGCAACCGTATTGATAGTCGGCTTGGCAATGCGGCGTACATGGCGGTGTACATGCTCTTTCATATCTTCATTTCTTTTTGGCTGTTTGCGGAAACCAAAAAGAAAGCACTGAAGATTGCCTACGCGCTGTTGGCGGCACTGTTTATTTTTGTGCTCATTGAGACCGGTACTCGCGGTACCGCGATTGGCCTCGCCGTCGGCGTGCTCGTGATGTCTGGGTACATTGGGCTCTTCGGTGCGCAGTTTCGAGAGTTTAGGAAGTACGCGATTGGTGCGTTCATCGTACTTCTCATTGGCGTTGGTGCGTTTGTTGCGGGCCGAGAGACTCCGTTTGTGCAAAACAACCAAAACCTCGCTCGTATCGCCAATATTTCCTTTGACGACCTGACCATTCGCGCCACCATTTGGGGTCTCGCATTTGAGGGAGTCAAGGAACGCCCGATTCTTGGGTATGGGCAGAGTAACTTCAACTATATTTTTAATCAATACTACGATCCTTCGTTGTATCGGCAAGAACAGTGGTTTGACCGAGCTCATGATATTTTCGTTGACTGGCTGATCACCGGTGGCGTGCTCGGCCTCTTGGCGTACCTTAGTATTTTTGTGGCCTGCGGATACTATCTGCTCATCCACCCACTCATTGACAAGAAAGACACTTCTTTCACCGTGCTGGAGCGCGGCGTACTGTTGGGTATTTTGGCCGGTTACTTCACTCACAACATCGTGGTGTTTGATAACATCGTAAGCTACATGTTCTTTGCCATCATTCTCGGTCTCATTCATGCACGAGTGGCAGAACCAATCAAAAAGATTGCACACAGAAAAGTAGACGACGCACTCGTGACCCAATTTGCGGCGCCGGTTGTCGGGGTGGCGCTCTTTGCGACTATTTACTTCCTCTACATGCCGGGTATGCTGGCCGCTGGCGACATCATCGACGCGTTTCGTGAGCCAAGTCCTGAAGCACGGCTCGAAGCGTTCAAGCGAGCGGTGGATAGAAATTCATTCGGACATCAAGAAATCACCGAGCAATTGTCACAAATGGCTACTAATGTGTCACGCGACCAGGCGGTGCCAAAAGAGCTTAAAGACGAGTATGTCCGCTACGCCGAAGAGCAGTACGACCGTCTGATTTTGGAAAAGCCGGGCGACGCGCGCGTACACGTATTCTACGGTAGCTTCTATCGTGCCATTGGTGCCATTGATAAAGCGGCCGAACAGATGGCGATAGCGCGCACGCTGTCGCCCGACAAACAATCGATTATCATCCAGCAAGGTTTTATCGAGCTCTCTCGTGGTGCCAACCAAGAAGCGCATGAGTACTTCGAACACGCTTTTCTGCTCGATGAGCGAAACTTAGAGGCACGCGAATACTACGCCGCTTCGCTCATGTACAACAACGAAGCCGAGGCGGCCATCCTGCTCATGGATAGCGAAGAAGCAAAGCAACGGTTTGCCAAGAGCGACTTTCTCATCAGCGCCGCCAATCAAGCTAAGCAGTATGACTTCATGATTGACCTTTTCAAGGTGCGTACCGAAAGCAATCCAACTGAAGCCCAAAACTGGGCAACGCTGGCGTTCCTCTATTTTGAACAAGATAATAACGACGAAGCTATCGCCACTCTACAAACTGGAAAGGCGACGGTGCCGACGTTTGGCACTACCGCTGACTGTATCATTGCTAACATCGAAGCTGGAAAAGAACCGGCTGAAGGTTGCTCGGCACAATAATGCCACCGCTTAGAAAAAACGTATCTCTCGCTGCCTACACCACCTTGCGGGTGGGTGGGGTAGCCGATTATGTGGTTGAGGTGAAGACGGTGGAGGAGTTACGGGCGGCGTTGCAGTTTGCGGAGCAAACTGCAACGCCGCCCGTTGTGCTAGGGAGCGGTTCCAACGTGCTCATAGACGATGCGGGCTACCGCGGGCTGGTTATCTTAAATCAGATGACCGGCATTACTCCCGTTTCGGAAACAGACGACGAAGTGGTGTGGCGAGTGGCTGCCGGTACATTGCTTGACGATCTTATCAGAGAGAGTGTGACACAAGGTCTCTGGGGTCTTGAGAATTTGAGTGGGATACCCGGCACGGTCGGTGCCACGCCAATCCAAAATGTCGGTGCGTATGGTGTTGAGGTCTCCGACGTAATTGTACGAATTCATGCCATGCACCTTATAACTCAAGAAGAAAAAGTATTTACCAATCAAGACTGTGCATTTTCCTACCGCGACTCGTTTTTAAAAACCCGTGCCGGCCGCGACCTTGTGATTACCGCCGTTGATTTTTCCTTTTCAAAGATAGCGAGACCAAAGCTAGCATACAAAGATCTAGCGGAGCTAGCGGCGCAGCCGACTTCACAGCCAGCGATTCGCGATCATGTCATACGCATCCGGTCACAAAAATTTCCCGACTGGACCGACGTTGGCACAGCCGGCTCCTTCTTTAAAAACCCCGTTCTTTCTAAGGCACAGTTCTGGTCACTCCAACTAAAATATGCCGATCTCCCTGGGCACGACACACACAGTGGTCAGGTGAAAGTTCCACTTGGTTGGATTCTTGATCATGTATGCAAGCTACGAGGATATTGCGAAGGGAACGTGTGTCTCTACGAAAAACAAGCACTTGTACTTGTACGTAATGGAGATGCAACTGCCGATGAAATAAAAAAATTTGCGAAAAAAATTTCTGAAATTGTTTTTGAAAAGACAAAAATAAAAATTGAAACCGAAGTTTGTTACCTGTAGCTTATCCACATTTATGTTTTCAAAAATGAATTGTATTTATTTTTTTTCGCGTGATAATTAAGGAGAAGCAAACATCTTCTCACATTTCTGTTCTTTGTCATGAGAAGTGATTGCGGTCGAACGTTATCCATCACTATTTTCTCACCACATATGCCAGCAAAAAAGAAAGCTAAGAAGGCAGCTAAGAAGAAGACCGCAAAGCGCAAGGTTGCCAAAAAAGCAGCGAAACGAAAGACTGCAAAGAAGAAGGCAAAAAAACGAAAAAAGTAAATGAAGCGGAGGCGGTTCGCCTTCTTCGCGTCAGACTTGTAGCATGATCGCCCGCTCGGGCGATTTTGCTTTGTGTTTATATAAATTCCCTATATACTAGCGACTATGTCATTTTTAGACCGATTTTTCACTCCTGGATACGAGCAGATTCTCAAAGAAACCAAGCCACTCGTAGCCAAAATCAATGCGCTCGAAGCTGAAATACAGGCACTTTCGGACGAAGCGCTTAAGGAGCGGGTAGCTACGCATAAGGCGGCTGTCGCCTTAGGCGAAGCACTTGATGCGCTCCTGCCGGATATGTTTGCTTTGGTGCGCGAGGCGGCCACGCGAACACTCAAACTGCGCCACTACGACGTCCAGCTCGTCGGTGGCATTATTTTGCACCAAGGTAAAATTACCGAAATGCGCACCGGCGAAGGCAAGACCTTGGTCGCAACGCTCCCAGCATCTCTGAACGCTCTTGCAGGTCGTGGTGTGCACGTGGTCACAGTCAACGACTACCTCGCTCGAAGAGACGCGGTGTGGATGGGGCAGGTATACGCCGCACTCGGACTCTCGGTTGGTGTTATCAATCACGAAGCGTCGTATCTCTACGACCAAGGGCACCAAGAACAAGACGCTGATCGTGATGAGCACGGTTCGTTTAAAGTCGTGTATGAATTTTTGCGTCCCTGTACTAGACAGGAAGCCTACCGCGCAGACATCACCTACGGCACCAACAGCGAATTCGGTTTTGATTATTTGCGCGACAACATCGAGTACGAAAAAGATCGGTTACGCCAATTGCACCACACCTACGCCATTGTGGACGAGATCGACTCTATTTTGATCGACGAAGCACGCACTCCACTCATCATCTCTGCGCCGGCCGCTGATACGGAAAATTTATACCCAACGTTCGCCAAGATCGCGTCGGCGCTTCATGCGAATGAGCATTTTTCGGTGGATGAGAAACTCAAAAGTGCGACGCTAACCGATGCTGGTATTGAAGCGGCCGAAAAAATGCTCGGTATCGAAAACATTTATACCGATAAGGGCATCAAGTACGTACACCACTTGGAGACAGCAGTGAGAGCCAAAGCCCTCTACACTAAAGATAAAGAGTACGTGGTCAGAGATGGCGAGGTGATCATTGTCGATGAATTTACCGGCCGCCTCCAGCCCGGCCGCCGCTGGTCAGATGGCTTACACCAAGCGGTAGAGGCCAAAGAAGGAGTAGCTGTTCAAAAGGAGTCAAAAACCTTTGCCTCGATTACCTACCAGAACTTTTTCCGCATGTACGAGAAGCTCTCGGGCATGACCGGTACCGCGCTCACTTCGGAGGAGGAATTTTTTACTGTCTACAGGCTTGAGGTGGTACCGGTGCCAACCAACCGTCCGTCACAGCGTATCGACCACAATGACCTGATTTTTCAGAACGAACCCGGCAAGTTCGCGGCCATTATTAACAAAGTCAAAGACATTCATAGCAGAGGACAACCACTTCTTATCGGTACCGCTTCGATTGAATCAAACGAACGTTTGTCACTTGAGCTAACGAAAGCGAATGTGGCACACGAAATGCTGAACGCCAAGAACCACGAACGAGAGGGTGAGATTATCGCCGCGGCCGGCCACATCGGCGCGGTGACACTCGCCACCAACTTAGCCGGCCGCGGCGTCGACATAAAACTCGGCGGCCCGGATGCGTCCAAAGAGGAAAGTGACGTGGTCAAAGACTTGGGCGGACTGTTTGTGCTCGGAACCGAACGCCACGAAGCGCGCCGTATCGACAACCAGCTTCGCGGCCGGTCCGGGCGACAAGGAGACCCGGGGGAGACACAGTTTTTCGTCTCTATGGACGACTCGCTGATGCGGGTGTTTGGTGGCGACCGGGTAAAAAACTTGATGGGCACGTTCAAAATCCCTGAAGACCAGCCGATTGAAATGGGCATGATAAGCAAAACACTGGAAAGCGCCCAAACCAGAATCGAGGGCTTCCATTTTGATGCCCGCAAACAAATACTGGCCTACGACGATGTGTTGAATCAGCAACGCAAGGTGGTGTACGCACGCCGCCGCAAGCTCTTGATGGAAGAAACCGATGAAGTGGAAGCGGTGAAGCAAGAACTGACCGCGCAGTATCCGGCTATCACCGATGTCCTCGCGGCCAAGGCGGCTGAATTTGGATCTGCTACGTTTCAGGATGTGTTTCGCCGACTGATACTTCAGATGATCGACATGTTGTGGGTCGAGCATCTCGAGGTGATGAGCTACACGCGTTCTAGTGTCAACTTGCGAGCCTACGGACAGCGCGATCCTCTCATTGAGTATCGAAAAGAGGGAACTAGGCTTTTTAAAGAAATGGAAACAGCGCTCTATCACCGTCTGGCCGATCTCTTGCCTCGCATTCAACCAAAAATTGTTGAGCGAGAAGAAGCAGTCATGAAACAAGAAGCAGAGGCCGCTCAAAAAGCCGCCGGTGAGACCATGGAGTCAAAAACCGCCAAACGGGCGCCGGTCACTAAAAACGAGACGTATGGGCGTAACGATGTGGTGACGATAACAAATGGCACTGAGACGCAGGAACTCAAATACAAGAAGGCCGAACCACTCCTCGCCGCTGGTTGGACTATTATGAAGAGATAGGCTGGGAAAACAGCCGAGCACTTTCTAAAGAAAGTGCTCGGCTGTTTTCGTTTGTTATACTGTACCCATGCGAGGTTTCTTTAAACGTCACCGCCTTTGGTATGTATCCACGTCGGTTTTGATGGTGGTGACACTGGTATTTACACTCTGGAAGCCGAACGTCGTGACCGCGACAACTCAGGTATACACAACCGGATCGGGCACCTGGACAGCACCGGCCGGAGTCGGTTCGGTTGAGGTTGAATGTTGGGGCGGCGGCGGGGCAGGTGGAGCTGGTGACACTAGCGGCAGCGGCTATGCTGGTGGTGGTGGTGGTGGTGGTGCGTACTCCAGAGTTACCACCTTTTCGGTCACGCCTGGTAATGGTTACAGTTATGCCGTTGGTGCCGGCGGTACCGGGGGAACTGGCGTGGGACCGATTGGCGCAACTTCTACTTTTAATGGTACTACTTGTGTTGCTCAGGGCGGCCGTGGTGGTAAAGTAAGCGCCAACGGTCCGGCTAACAATGGGGCAGGTGGGCTGGCTTCTCTTAGTACGGGTGACGTTAAATACAACGGCGGCACCGGTGGTGTCGGAGAAGATTTTGCAGCCTGCGGTGAGGGTTCGCGTGGTGGGGGTGGTGGGGGGGGTGCCACCTCCACCACGGCTGGTAACAATGGTACGGGTCAAGATGGCGGTTATCCCTGTGATAGTACTCCGTTTGCTGGTGGTACGGCGGCAAGTGGTCCAGGTGGCGCTGGAGGCGCTGGCGGGTTAAGTGGGGCGAATGGTTCCGCGGGCTCTGCCGCTGGCGGTGGGGGTGGTGGTGGTGGTGAAAAAGATGGTGGTGCCGAAAGCGGCGGTAGCGGTGCCGCCGGCCGGATTGAAATCACCTACACAGTCGACTCTTCTCCACCCACTCCAAATCCTCCGCACTTTTCGTCTGTTCCCGCCGGTGCATCGTCTGCTTCTGTTTCTATGACTTCGGTCACAGTGACTGACACCAATAGTGTGCAATATTATTTTCACCTGGATGAATTTGCCATCAGTAGTCTCTGTAACAATGGTGACGATTTAGGAACGGGGTTTACTAGTTCGGGTTGGCAATCGTCTGCTTCGTACACTGATACCGGCTTAGACACCAACAAATGTTACCACTACACTATCACCGCCCGCGACAATCTTGGAAACTACACTTCTACCTCGACCGCTTCAAGTACCTATACGTTCGCGGACGTTCCGGGAACTATGAACTATAAATCTGTGACCGTCTCGTCCTTTCAATTTAACGTGTGGACTGATTTTAATCCGGCCATTAATCCCGTCACCTATTTCCTCGTCTACGCGTCGACTACTGACACAAACGTACATGGCAAATACATGGCCGACGATGGCAGTTTTTCAAGCACTCCAGTATGGCTCTCGAGAGCGCAAATTATGGACACTACCGTAAGTAACTTACAACCATCCACTCTCTATGGTTTACGTTTTGTGGCGCGTAACGAAAATCTCATTCTCACGGCAACCAGTAGTGCCTACGGCACCACTACCTTGGCCGACACTACTGACCCCACGCCAAACCCACACTTTAGCACCGTGCCTGGGAACGACAGCGCGAGCGCCGTCAGCATGACTTCAGTCACCGTCACCGATGACTATTCTTCACCAGTTAATTACTTTTTTGATAGTGTCGCCGGTAGTTGTGGAGCCAATGTCGGAACGGGAGGCACCGACAGTGGCTGGCAGAGTAGCACCTCCTACACCGACAGCGGTCTCGACACCAACAAATGCTATGCCTACCAGGTGACCGCCAAAGACAATTCAAACAACGTCACTGCGACTTCGAGTGCTTCAAGTACCTACACATCCGCGGCGATACCCGGGACCATCACTTTTTCATCGGTCAGTACTTCGACATTTGTGGTTACCAATAACGCCAACGGTAATCCCAGCGGCAGTCCCACCACTACCTTCGCGGTGCAAGTCAGTTCTTCCAGCCCTATAGACACTACCTGGGACTTAAAATACGTCGACGCGAGCGGTGACCCTTCGGCCAGCGCTGTCTGGCTCACCGACGCGCAGATTGACGGGCTCACTGTTCGCGGTTTGAACGAATCGACGCAGTACACGCTACAGGTAAAAGCTCGGAACGAAGACAGCGACGAGACCAGCTTTTCAAGTACTGCCGCTACTACTACGACCGCAAGCGCCGACACTACCGCGCCAACTCCCGACCCGATGACGTTTGCGACGGCGCCGGACGACTTAACCACCACGTCCATCGATATGATAGCCACCACCGCCTCCGACCCGTCAACACCGATCGAGTACTATTTCACCGCCGGGGCAGGATCGTGTGGCGCGAATCAGGGGACTGGCGGCACCGACAGCGGCTGGCAGAGTAGCACCTCCTACACCGACAGCGGTCTCCAGATTAATCGTTGCTATGCCTACACAGTGACTGCTCGTGACGCGGTCCCCAACAGTACAGCAGCTTCAACCGCAACGAGCGTGTATACATCAGCGAATGTACCAGGATTGCTGTCTCAAGTGGCCAACACAACGACTACGATGACCATATCAAACGCTGAGAACAGCAACCCTAGTAGTAATCCGACGACCAGCTTTGCAATTCTGGTGAATGCGACCAGCCCCGCGGATGCTTCGTGGCAGGGAAAATTTGTCGACGCGAGCGGAAACCCTTCGGCTTCAGCCGTGTGGCTTACCGATGCACAGATTGAAAATCTTGTGGTACAAGGACTCACTGCTTCGACCGACTACACGTTTTTGGTCAAGGCGAGAAATGGTGACAGCGAACAGACCACGTACAGCGCCAGCAGTACCTTGAGTACCGCTGATCCAAGTCCCTTGAACACGACAATCTTGCAGGGAGTACGTCTTGAGGGAGTACGTGTGCAGTAGATGGAATTGACTTGCAACGCTGTTTTGCGTAGGCTTGAATTATGAAAATAGTTTTAAGAGTTTTCATCACTGCGCTCGGTTTGCTTCTGGCGGCGTACATTATTCCTGGTATTGCAATCACGACCGCAGTCGTAGCCATCATCGCCGCTATTATCCTCGGGCTTCTAAATTTGATTGTAAAGCCGATTTTACTACTACTTACTCTACCGATTACTATTATTACGCTTGGCCTTTTCACCTTTGTCATTAACGCCGCACTCTTTTTATTCGCCGCGTACTTTGTCGAGGGTTTTACAGTTGATGGCTTTGTGCCTGCGCTACTCGGCTCTGTGCTCGTGTCGATTTTTAGTACTATTGGCAACAAAATCACCTCTTAAAACATTTTATCCGCATTTCACAAAAAGCGGGTATTGGGTAAGGACACCTCCTAAAGCGCGCTTGGTGGTACGGGAAGACGGTGTCTGACTTTGCTAACGAGCCTTTACCACGCCTCAAAAACTTTGACTTTTAGCCGTCAATTCTGTACTTTTACCGGATGTTTGTTGATGAAATCACAATTTACGCCAAAGCCGGCAACGGTGGTGACGGAGTGATACGCTGGCGGCAAGAGAAATTTAAACCCAACGCCGGCCCAGCCGGCGGCGACGGTGGTCGTGGCGGCGACGTGTACGTGCGCGCTGTGAAAGACTTGAATCGCCTCGCAAAGTACACTGGCCAGAAGTCGTTTTTTGCAGATGACGGTGTTCACGGAAGCAACAAAAGCCAAGCTGGCCACAATGGAGCGGATTTGTATATTGATATTCCTGTTGGGTCCAAGGTGACTGATGTAGATCGCAACCGAGTTTTTGAAATGGTCACAGAGGGGGAGGCGGTAAAAATTCTCAAAGGCGGTAACGGTGGATTCGGTAACGAATATTTCAAATCCTCTACCAATCGTTCACCACAACAGGCCACGAGAGGACGCGTGGGAGAGTTTGGGGATTTCCTTATTGAAGTCGCGCTCGTCGTTGACGTCGGTCTTATTGGCTTGCCGAACGCCGGAAAGTCTACCCTACTTAACTCGATAACGAACGCCCAGTCCAGAGTCGGCGCCTACCCGTTTACTACTACCGAGCCGCACCTTGGCGACCTTTACGGTTACACGGTAGCCGACGTGCCTGGGCTCATCGAGGGTGCCGCGACTGGAAAAGGTCTCGGTCATAAGTTTCTACGGCATGTAGCCCGCACCAAAATGCTCCTTCACGTCGTGTCCTTGGCGGACACTGACCCGATTGCTAGTTATTACACAATTCGCGACGAACTAAATCAGTACGACGCAACCTTACTTGATAGGGAAGAGTGGATTATTTTAAGCAAAAAAGACCTTGTAGAACAAGGCTTTATTGATGCCACCACGCGTTCTCTTGAAAAAAGCGAGAAACGTGTGCTTGTTGTTGGTCAAAACGACCCTGATTCTTACAAAAAACTTAGGGATGAACTTGTATCGCACCTCCGCAAAACGTACAATACGTAGCATATTTTTAGAAACATAGTACCTTGGACATGACCTACCGCCCAACGATTGGTTTAGAAGTTCACGCAGAACTTAAAACAGAGAGCAAGATGTTCTGTGGGTGTAAAAATCAACCACACGACGGCGCGCCAAACACTCACATCTGTCCGGTTTGCCTAGCTCACCCAGGAACTTTGCCGGTGCCGAATGAGGAAGCAATCGCAAAAGTGTTGCAATTTGGGAAAGCAGTCGAAGCAACAGTTGCCGAGTATTCAGAGTTTGACCGCAAAAATTATTTCTACCCAGATATTCCTAAGGCATACCAGATCAGCCAGTACGCGTACCCATTTCTTATCGGCGGTACTCTGGCAGATGTCGCGCTCACTCGCGTTCATCTTGAAGAAGACACCGCCCGCAACCAACACGACCAAGGAGAGGGAAGTTTGGTTGATTTCAACCGTGCCGGCGTCCCGCTCATGGAACTTGTAACCGAACCGGTCATTCACGACGAAAAAAGTGCCGGACATTTTGCGAAGGAACTTCAGCTGCTTTTGCGAACACTCGGTATCTCAAATGCGCAAATGGAACGTGGGGAAATGCGCGTCGAAGCTAATATTTCTGTAAGTAAAGATGAGAAGACACTCGGCACCAAAGTAGAGGTCAAGAATCTCAACTCATTTAAATCGGTTGAAGCGGCCATCAGGTACGAGGTTGAAAGACAAACAGCCGTCCTCGAGAGAGGAGATGAAGTTAAGCAGGAAACGCGTGGATGGGACGAGGTAAAACTAAAAACATTTAGCCAACGTTCAAAGGAAACCGCCAAGGATTATCGCTACTTTCCAGACCCTGACATCCCCAAGATCGCAGTCACGCAACACCCTCAATTTAGCGAATCTCTTTTGGCCGAGAATTTACCTAAATTACCAAGTTTTAAAAGAACATTCTATAAAAATCTCGGCTTGCCTCACGAGGTAATTGAACAGTTAATTTCTGACCCTGAGGTGGACTCGTTTCTCCAAACTGTGGTGGATACAAAATCGTCTTCAGACACTATTATTAAACTCGCTGTAAACTATCTACTCACCGACATTGCCGCTTTACGTTTAGGCAAGGGCGCTCTTTTGTCGGATCTCAAGCCAGATCACTTGCTGGAGCTTATGACTATGCTTGAGAAGGGTGATCTCAGTTCGCGAGCGGCTAAGGATCTGCTGATAGACTTGTTTGCGCCAAATGCCAAAGACCCTCGCACGTTGGCTACGGAGAAGGGCATACTGCAAAAATCTAGCAAAGGGGAGTTACAAACAACCGTTGAGGAAATAATTACAGCTAACCCTGCTGTCGTTGATGAATACCGGTCTGGCAAGGACTCCGCGCTTCAGTTTCTCATTGGGCAGGGTATGAAGGTGACCAAGGGCGCAGCCAACCCAAACATTCTACGCGAGCTATTGATTGAACGTTTAAAATAAAGTTATCTCGTCATTTCGAGCAAAAGTGCATTACTGGAGTTGCGCAGTCTCGTGCCTGCTATAATTATTTTATGGAAACGGTCACACTTGACGGAGAGACTTACATAAAGGCATCTGTTATTGCCAGGCAGTTTGGCTATACGGCTGATTATATTGGTCAATTGTGCCGAGCCAAAAAAGTTGACGCGCGTCTAGTAGGACGAACGTGGTTTGTAAATCCTCGTACCCTCACCGAACACAAGGCAGGCAAGTACCAAAAAAACGCTGACGTTTACCCCACACAGAATGCCGTTATAGCTAAGAAAAACTACACTTCTAGAATTGTCACACCGCTTCTCGCTACCCATAAGTCAGCCAAATTGATCCCCACTACCGATCCCTCTGGAGTTGCCACTGGTTCTCGTATTGCGTCTCTCCAGTACGAGTCAGACGATTTTTCCTTGATTCCAACTGTGAGGAGATCCGAAAAACCTGCCATGTTACCTGTTTCGCTCGCCGACGCCTTAGAAGTCCATATTAAGGCCGATAGCCACGAACAGGTAACTCTACAGGCGGATAAGCTACCTGAAGTGAGTCTGGCCGGCACCCTCACCGTGGCGGACATAGAAGACCAAGATTCAGTCGACGAAAGCGCCGCTGCGGAGATTATTCCCGATCCGGCCATAAATTTACGCGGGCATTTGTTGGGGGAATTACCTGCACGAGAAACTTCGTCTATCCGAGATAATGCTAAGAATAAGACTATTGTCGGGATAAAAAAGCGCACATCTCCTGTCAGCAATACCTTTGCGCAACGCATTCACGCCAGTCCTGAAAAAGAAGCGCTGTCAGATCACGTTAAATCTGTGCCTATAATGGAGGAAACCATGCCTTTGACGATCAAACTTTTACCAGTAACCGCTCTCACATCCGCTTTTTTGGTGGCTCTGACTTTATTTTCGCTACAATCTGTCACGCTCGTCTCTCTCGCCGGCTCACAGTCTTTTTTACAGTTTGATTTTACTCCGGTCCACACACTCACTGTCGGTGAATCTTTGAGTGCCATCGCGTCAATTTTTTAACTAGTTTTTATACACAGTTTACAGTCATTTTTTAGACGTTTTAGCTTTATAATTAAAGTTAAATCGTCATGTCAATTGCTCTTGAAATTAACGGAAAGAAATTGGTACCCATTAAAAATGCTGCACCGGTTGTTTCATACTCCAGAGACTACATTACACGACTGGCCAGAGACGGAAAGGTGGTGGCCACGCACATCGGAAGGCAATGGTACGTAGACATCGATTCTCTCAAACACTACGCCGCGGTGGCCGAGGACGAGCTCTCCATCCGTAAACAACAGTTGAGTGAAGAACGAAAGCAGGAACGCAAAATCAAAAAATCGGTTGAAGCGTTACAAGCCACCCGAGCAAAAAAAGTAAAAGCATTTCATGCGAACGCGGTCGTGGTAACAGCGATGGTGCTTGGAGTTGGTTTGGTCAGCGGTCTGTTTGTGAACGAGAGCAATTGGTTTAACCAGACCGCAAACCGCTTCTCGGAGTCCCGGGTCGAGCAGCTGGCCAATGTGAATCAAGGAGTGTCACAAGCTTCAAAAGTTATTATTTCAGATACCGGTGAAGTCATCCATTTTCCGGAATTTACTCATGAGTACAGCCAGTTACTTTTAGACGGAGAGCAGACTGGCGTCTTGCTGTTGCCGCAGGCTCTGCCCGGTGACGTGGTGAAGGTGCAGGATTATTTTTCTGACGAGGTGGTAATTGAGAAAAAATCTGACGGCACCGCCGTTGTGCGGCGAGCCGATAAGCAAACGGGAGAAATTCCATTTGTGCTGGTTCCGGTAACTTCTTCTCCGTAACTATGAAACCCCTCCTCCTCAGTTTCATACTCGCACTCACCATACTCGCACTCACC
>ERZ1292625.566-Hain-H41-01um-R1-566-length-54268-cov-7_pt1 | contig 54268 bp, 57 predicted proteins | sample MGYA00564400_ERZ1292625 | MGnify/ENA primary metagenome ERZ1292625 (study PRJEB36523, sample SAMEA6512639) | groundwater metagenome | collected 2019-01-08 | study: AquaDiva: Metagenomics assemblies of 32 groundwater samples | reverse complement strand
CACAAGGATAATCATGAAGCATATATATCTCGTCAGACACGGTGAGAGTGAAGGAAATGTGGGACTCTATCGTCAGGGTCCTCAATCTCCGCTCACCGAGAAGGGTAGAGAGCAGGCGAGAGTGATTGCTGAACGCTTCAGGCACGTGCCTTTGGACGGATTTGTTTCGAGCACCATGACTCGGGCCCATGAGACTGCTGAAATTATTTCTGCGGTGATCGGTAAGCCATTTGATCGTTCTGAACTCTTTATTGAGCGACTAAGACCGAGTGCTCAGTATGGTATGCCGAAGAAAAGTCCGGAATCAGCAGCTATAGACAAGATACTTCTCGAGAATTATGCAGACCCAGATTTTCGATTTGCGGATGAGGAGAATTTCAAGGATCTGGATGAGCGTGCACAGAAATCGCTCGACTTTTTTCTAGAACATCCAGGTGAACACATACTTGTCATTACTCACGGGTTATTCATGAGGGTTCTCGTTGGGAAAGTTATTTTTGGAGATCAACTTACAGGAAAACTCTGCGACGGCCTCTTTCGTGCCATGAAAACGCACAATACAGGACTGAGCATATTTGTGCATGATCAGGAGAAGGGGGGTTGGGTGGTGCGAAGCTGGAACGATCATTCGCATTTGGAATAAAGGATTTTGATCGATATAACAAAAAACCGCCTTTACGGCGGCCTTTTGCTCGATAGCAACGGTATTGAGCCGTTGTGTGCAAATAACTCGAGTGAGTTATTTAACTGCGTCCTTGAGTGCCTTTGCGGCGCGGAACTTCGGAACCTTCATAGCCGGGACCTTGATTGCTTCACCGGTGCGAGGATTGCGAGCTTCGCGAGCTGCGCGCTGTTTGACTGAGAAGATACCGAGACCTGCGATCGAGACCTCATCGCCCTTCTTGAGAGAGTCGATGATGCTGTTAACCGTCGTCTCGACAGCCTGCTCAGCTTGGACCTTGGTCCCACCGAGGACTGCATGCACTGCATCTACGATTGCTGCTTTGTTCATGTGTATATGCTTAATGCTATTAATTGGTCTCGTCCCGCCCGCATATCGAGCGGATCGAGTCTAGAACCATGGGTATATTATATAGTAAGCCATATTTTGGGCAATAGGGGGTGGGATAAGGGCTAGTGGCACCAAATCATAGTAAATGGTAGCCTTATAGGTATCTTATCAATATGTAATATATAGTTTACGAATACTATGGCAAAAGAAAACTCTGCGTTTATGAAACCGATGAATGTAAGCCCTGACTTGGCTGTAATAGTCGGCAATGGCCCAATGCCTCGTTCTGAGGTAGTCAGCAAGCTCTGGGTCTATATCAAGGGTCACAACTTACAGGATTCAAAAGACAAGCGTATCGTCAAGACAGATGATGCCTTGAAGAAGATATTTGATGGTCAGGATTCAGTTCACATGATGAAGATGGCTGGATTTATCTCGAAGCATCTCACAAAATAGGTCTTATATTTTGTATCGAAATGAAAAAATACCTAGTGGTACTAGGTATTTTTTCATTTCGACGATTGTTATATATCCTATGATGGCCTATTATGAATGTATTAGTAGCCGATTAATACATCCACCACTATGTTTATACTATTTATTTTGGGGTTGGGTATTGGGGCGATAACTATCATTTTTGCACTGCAGAATATTACTCCTATCACCGTCACTTTCCTGGCATGGCAGATCGATGCTTCGTTATCGTTAGTTCTAGTATTGGCGGCTCTGGCTGGGGCCATCGTCGCTTCGCTTCTTACCATTCCTGGTACTATCAGAAACTATTTTGAGTTTGCAGGCTTGAAAAAGCGCAATAGAGATCTCGAAGTCGAAGTCGACAAGCAAAAGGAAGCAAGAATCCATGCAGCAGAGACATCGGCGCCAAATACGGTCTACGTAGAAAAGGAAACAATCGTTAAGGAAGATAAATAGGTTAGTTACGATATGTGTGTTAGTGTTAAACCAGAAAAAGTCGATGTAGTCAAGATGTTCTTGATTCCGACGATAACGGCATGCTTTGTGGGTGATCAATGAAAAAACAATATACAGAACCGGTAGTGGTCCTATCGGGCGGTCACGGTGGCGAGGTCACTGCTCGCCAGTTGAGAGATCGGGTGACCGATCTGACGTTTTGTGTGTCTACCTTTGATAGAGGTGGCCATAGTGCGCAATTGCGTTCTCGGGGACATGTGGCACTGGGTGATATACGCCGAGTGATTACGGCCCTCGCAAGTGATGAGGCTATGAAGGGGGTGTTCGGATACCTCATGAACCATCGCTTTAGTGCGAAGGGTAGTTCAAGCCTTAATAACTGGGCGTTGGGCAGTCTCATCATTGCGGGCCTAGAAGAGAGATATGGTTGCGGGAAAGGCATAGTCAAATCTCTCGGTACAGTATGTCGCCTCTTAGAAGTGAAGGCTAAGGTTTTGCCGATCAGTTTGGATTGTGCAGAACTCAAGCTTAATACGTCCGGAATAATACTCCCAACTCAAGGGGTCCTCAGTCGTCGGCATATCGATGCGCCAGATATCATGTCTGGAACACTATGTCCTTTATCGCGTATTTTTCCAGCTAGTGAGGCGGCAATACGTCGGGCAAAGCTGATCGTCTTTGCGCCAGGTAGTTTGTGGGATTCGGTCCTAGTGAATCTTATGGTCGTGGGTGTTCAAGAGGCGATACATTATGCCGTCAAAATGGGTGCAAAGATCGTCATGATCACAAATCTGGTCATGAAGGAAAACGAGGTCAGCATCGAACTCAACACCACCGCGCACTATGTTAGCCTGCTGTGTGCACATCTAGGTCTCGAAAAGATTCACGCCGTTTTGGGTAATGTAGGAACATTCCCACCGGAGATACTTAAAAGGTATGCGGCAGAACGTTCGCACCCTGTGCGGTTCGAGGAGACGCATGAAGCCGAACTGAATATTCGGGGCGATTTCGTCTCCTGGGATGATAATGGGGTTGTCCATCACAACGGTACTATGGCAGACACGCTTCTCGGGTTTTGAGGTGTATCAGATATCTTCTGGTACGCCTCTTTTATAACTTTTTGTACAACATTTTGAATATATGTCTCTGGAAGTCGGCTACTCGCTTGCTTTCTATAACCATAGCAGTCTCGGAGTTGTAGTCGATGAACGCAATCTTGTCTCCGTAGATGATTTCGGTGACATTGTGGTCGAAAGGCCCAAAGTCTTCAGGCATTATTTTCAAAAATCTGTCGAGTTTTGATATCTTGCGACCTGCAGTTTGTTTGTTGGTGATAACCTGCCGTTCGAGCTTTTTGTCATCTCGCATCTTACGATATCCGCGGGGGACGTATTTGTCCTTTTTCTCCTGACCATCCCCATTGGAACTGTATCTGTAGAACACATCGCCTTTTTTGAGGCTGTGAACGATATCGTCGAACACTCTCTTGGTTCCGTCTTTACCTTCAAGGAATCGTACACGAGGTTTGAATTCATTGGTTGAATACGCATCTTCGAGATCGGGGAGGGCTTCAAAGAAACTTATGCGGAGATCATCAAAGATTGCTTCGAGCCGATTTGGCGGCTCGGCCATATATATTGTACGCCCTTTTCTTTGGGTTTTTGTAATCAGTTTCTTTTCAAGCAAAGAGGGAAGAGCTTTGTACACCAAGGGTCTGTGGGTGGACGCTTTTTCCGCAATACGGGCGATATGAGAGGGTCCGAGTTCTAGAAGGGCCAGATATATAGCGCTTTCGTGCTTGCTCAAGCCTATTTTTTCAAGAATGAGTTGAGTGTCCATATTTCTATAAAATCGTACTGTTTAATTACTTCTATAGTATAGATTTTATGGGATAATAGCAAGTTTTATATGGATTTTTTTGCTTTATAAAATTAAACTTAATAAAGTGTAATAAATAGTTACATGTATATTCCTGAATAATAAGGCTGTATATAGGCTTTTGTGGGTAAAGCATCACATTGTTATACATAAATGCAATAATATTCCGGCAATGTCAATACATTCCTGTAGACTATTCTACAGAGGAGTACAGGGAACGATGCAAGAAGCTCCTTGAAATAATCCACAACCAGCTCCGCGAGGGGTATAATGAAAGGAATATATGTCCAACACACTGCAGACATTGGCTGACCTCGGTGAAAATATCTGGCGTATCGTCATCACGGGTGGTCCATGTAGTGGCAAAACTACGGGATTGGCCGTCCTCGAATCCAAACTGACGGAGCGAGGCTACAAGGTTCTGGTGAGTCCTGAGTCAGCTACAAAGCTGATGAATGCGGGAATACGCCCCGGCCCGAAAGAGCTTGAGGGAGGTGAATTCCAAAGACTTATCCTTCTCGATACAATCGGGCAGGAAGACCGAATCTGCCAAGCGGCAATGTATTATCGTGATAAGGGGTACAAAGTGGTCATTCTCTGCGATCGGGGAACAATGGATGGTGAAGCGTATGTCGATCCAAGAGAGTTTGGGGCCATGCTGACTCAGTTTGGGTACGATCGACGATCATTGTGTGATGAGCGCTACCACGCAGTCATGCATCTCCGCACTGCTGCACTCGGGGCTCCGAGGTTCTACACTCTGGAAAATAACGCCACCCGTACTGAAACTCCAGAACAGGCGCGGAATATCGATGAGCGAACACTGGCAGCGTGGCAACGCCACCCGCACCCTCGAGTGATCGATAACAGTACAGACTTCGAGGGTAAGGTGAGGCGGCTACTCGCAGAAGTTTGCACGGTGCTCGGTGATCCGCTTCCTTTCGAGCGAGAAGAGAAATACCTGGTTGACTCATCGGTTTCGATCGTCATCCCGGTAAGGGTCTCAGAAAGCATCATTACACAGACCTATCTGGTTTCATCTGACCCTCGCGAAGAGCACCGGGTACGTTCGCGAGCGGATAATGAGGGTACGACCTACTACTATACCCGTAAGCGCTATGTTGCACCGGGAAACAGGGTCGAAATCGAAAGGATGATCACGAAGGAAGAGCATGGTGCACTCCTTGCCCAAAAGGATCCCCGGAGTAATACCATCATGAAGCGTCGGGTGTGCTTCTTCTGGAAAGATCGATATATCGAGGTCGACTTCTTCAGTGAGCCACATCAGCACGATGGTCTTGTGTTGATGGAGATCGAGCATACGGGAGATACTTCCCAGATAGAGCTACCACCCTTCTTGAAAGTAATCAGAAGTGTGACTGATGAAAAAAAGTACTCTAATGCGGAGTTGTCGAGGGTTGGTACATAATCAAGGTCTGTTCCAGAAACTAAGCGAAACACAAACCGCACTCGGAGTGAGTGCGGTTTTTTTGTTTCATAATCTGTTGCTTCTACCGTGCAAACTCTATGGTCCTCGTTTCACGGATGACATTCACTTTGATTTCACCAGGATATTTGAGATCCTTCTCTATTTTTAGCGCTATATCTCGTGCAAGATTCTTGGCTTCGAGATCCCCGATCTCCTCTGGCTTCACGAATATGCGGATTTCACGGCCTGCCTGGAGAGCGTAGGACTTCTCGATACCCTTGAATGAGTTGGCGAGCGCCTCAAGATCGCCGAGACGCTTGATGTAGTTCTCGATATTGTCGCGGCGGGCTCCTGGACGAGCACCTGAGATTGCATCAGCGGTCTGGACGATACGAGATTCGACCGTTTCATACGGATATTCCTCGTGGTGAGCCTGCATGGCCTTGATGACCTCCTCGGGTGCGCCGAATTTTTGGAGTATCCTGCGACCGATCTCGACGTGAGTGCCGGCAACCTCATGGTCGAGAGCTTTGCCGAGATCGTGGAGGAGGGCGCCTGCTTTGGCGACTTGGACATTGGCTCCGAGTTCTTCAGCGATCATGCCGGCTATGTGCGACATCTCTATCGAGTGCTGGAGCACATTCTGGCCGTAGCTGGTGCGGAAGTGCAGACGGCCCAGGATGAGCAGTATACGCGGATCGAGGCCGAGCACACCGCATTCGTATGCAGCAGCTTCACCCTTTTCTTTGACGGTTTTGTTGATTTCCTGCTTGGCTTTCTCGACGACGGCTTCTATCTTGGCTGGCTGTATGCGGCCGTCCTTGATGAGTTCACGAAGGGCGATGGCGGCAGTATGACGGCGTACTGGGTCGAATGAAGAGATAGTGATAGCGCCAGGGGTGTCGTCGACCATGACCTCAACGCCGGTGATGCGCTCGAATGCTTTGATATTACGGCCTTCCTTGCCGATAATCTTGCCCTTGACGTCATCGCTCGGAATCTCAACCATGGTCGAGAGGGCGTCCTGTGAAACAGATGAGGCGAGGCGCTGTATGGAAACCGCCAAGATATCCTTGGCTTTCTTGTCGAGCATCTCTTCTCCCTGGGTCTCAAGCTTATTCATGCGTACGAGCAGATCCTCGGAGCTTTGTTTCTCGATGATCTTGAAGATCTGTTCCTTGGCTTCCGTGGCCGAGAGTTGAGCGATCTTTTCGAGTGCAGCAAGGCGATCCAACTCGAGTTTGTCGGCTTTTTCACGGATGGCCTTGATTTCAGCCACACGTTGCTTGATCATTTCTACCTCTTTGTCTATATCTGACTGGCGTTTGTCGAGTAAATCCTCTTTCTTTATGAGACGACCTTCACTTTGGCGTATTTTTTCTTCTTTTTCCTTGATCTCTGTCCGGGCATCAGCGAGAATCTTCTGGGTCTTGGCTTCGGCGTCTGCGGTGATCTTCTTTGCTTCTTCCTTGGCGGCGAGGAGCATCTCCTTGATCTCAAGCTCCATTGAGCCTTTTTTTCCGAGAGATATGATCAGTCGCAGATAGTACCCGATAGCGACACCAGCCAGCCCCGCAATGGAGAGGAAGAGTGCTACTAATTTGAGTGACATATGCGGTATAGACCCGCCCGGCGCGAACTATGGCGAAAGTTTCCTATGATTGTTTCGTGAAATCTGTTCAGATATGGCTATAATCATGAGTTTCTTCATAAGGGATGTTATCACTAAGTTTCGGGGCGGACGTGTCAAAATTTAAATATTGGTAACATATGCATGGTATAACGAAAAAGGGAAGTTCGCAAGTTTCGTGTGGTCTTGTGGTGCGGGATGGGGTGGTGTCGTATGTCAAACGACGGCTCTAAACCTAAACCTTTTAAACCACAAAAACTTATTTCTGTGAATGAAAAAAGCGACCCGGGTGAGAGGTCGCTGGAGCGTGTCTTGAGTGAGTATCAAATTAATCAACGAGACGGCCCGACTGGCTTATCGTGCGGACCAAGACCAACATGGCGCGGGTCTTGTTGGGAACCTCTTCGATGACTTTCCCATACACCTTGAATGCCGTGGCGCCGATTTCCTTATTTTCGGAGGCTGTCCAATAACAGGAGCGGGAATAAGACTGCGTAAATCCGGCGGTTCTTTCGGTGATTGCCGACCGTATTTCTCTTGGTGTTGGAATCCTCCAACCATTCTTGCCCATGTTCTCTGCTGATACCACAGCAATGAGTCGGCTGGTGTATGTGATGTCAGTGGTCCATTCCAGCCAGAATGCCTGCTTAGTGGTTTGAACTGGAGGCAAGGGATCGGTTAGGAGTCGCGCCAACGAAGCTACTCGGAGCTTTCTTAATGTGGCGTTCTCGATCTGCCGGATACGTTCACGGGTCACGTTGAATTTTTTTGCGGTTTCTTGAAGGCTTTTTCGGGGTTCATCTTTGAGACCAAATCGTATCGCAAGGATTGTCTGCTCGCGGGTGCTCAAGGATTTTAAAGTTTCTTGAACCCGGTCAGGATGTATGTTTGAAGTGTCTGTATCCGCATCAGGGAAGATTGCCTCGATTAGGGCCCGGTAGGTATCAAGCGTAGTAGCCATAGGTGCTCGTATTTTGTTGTTTTTGAACCGTCTGTTTAAACCAATATAAGCACAAATAATAAGTATTGTCAATTTCTATCTAATATGGTAGATTGGATTTACAACCTATCAAACAAGCTATTTAACCAATCCCTACCATGCTTATCCCAACTGTCATCGAAAAATCATCATTCGGCGAGCGTGCATACGATATATATTCACGTCTGCTCAAAGATAACATCATCTTTTTGGGCGGCCCTATCGACGATCATATGGCAAACCTGGTTATTGCCCAGCTCCTCTTCTTGCAGTCTGAAGACCCAAAGAAAGAGATCAATATGTACGTCAACTCTCCAGGCGGATCCGTTACCTCAACGCTCGCCATCATCGACACGATGAACTACATCAAGAATGATGTTTCAACTGTCTGTGTAGGTATTGCTGCGTCAGGTGCTGCCCTCATCCTCTCGTCAGGTACAAAAGGTAAGCGCCAGGCACTCCCAAATGCAGAGGTCATGATTCATCAGCCACTCGGTGGAGCAGAAGGGCAGGCTTCAGATATCGAGATCAGCGCTAAACATATTATCAAGACTCGCGAGTCTCTCAATAAGATGCTCGCTAGAAATACCGGCCAGAGCTTGTCGAAGATCGAGAAAGATGTCGATCGAGACTTCTTCATGGATGCAGATGAGGCCAAGAAGTATGGCATCATCGACTCAGTCGTCGGAGCGGGAAGGAAGTAATACATGCGATTGCACCGCTTCTACATCGGAGAGAAAGTTGGTCCCCAAACGGAGATTGTCGTTCACTCTACCGAGTTGGTCAATCAGGTTCGCAAGGTTTTCCGCTTGAAAACCGATGATTCCATCATTGTCTTTGATGGATCAGGATCGGACTACGAATGCCGGATTGCTGATTTCAGCAAAGACAGCCTTACATTGGATATTCAGAATGCTTCACGCAGTAGATGTATGCCAAGCCGCACCGTCTATTTGTATGCAGCATTGGTCAAGAAAGATACCTTTGAGTGGATTACAGAAAAAGCTACTGAGCTTGGTGTTACCCACATAGTTCCGGTGATGGCCGAGCGTAGTGAGAAGAAGAATCTCAATGAAGCGCGACTCAAAAAAATCGCGGTAGAGGCGAGCGAACAGTCGGGAAGAGGCGATGTGCCAACTATACTACCGCTTATTTCATGTGAAGAAGCTATCGCTAAGATCGGCCAATCTGACGGCCACACCATAGCATTTCATACAGAAGGGCACGCACTCGAATCTTCTACGATAAGGAAGGATGAGGATGTTGCTCTTTTCATCGGTCCCGAAGGAGGGTGGTCTCCACATGAGCTCGACCTGTTTCACAAGAATGAAATCCCCGTAGTTTGCCTCGGAACCCAGGTTTTGCGGGCTGAAACAGCGGTTATCGCAGCACTCTCGGTAGTGATGTTGGGAAAATAAGAGATTTCACAGAAAAAACCCCGAGGTACACTCGGGATTTTTTTTGGCACACTTGTTTATTATTTGACCTCTTCGAGGAATTTGAATACCTTCTCGTTGGTGAGTACTGTCTCAGCGTATACTGAAGCTCTCTCACGATCGGCGTCCTGGTAGTGTTCCACGATATGGCTGACCTCTTCCTCGATCTCCGCAGCATCAGGGACGATATTCTCCTTTTTGGCGATCTCGTTCATGATGAGCTGCAACTTCGCTTTCTTCTCGGCGTGAGGTTTCCATTCGGTGCGTATTTCCTCAAGTGTTTTCTTGGCGTGCTTGAGATAGTCATCAAGCTTGACCCCCATACGTTCGATGTCGGCAGCAAATTGTGCTTGAGTGCGGTCGAGCTCGCTTTTGATCATGAGATCAGGGATTTCAATAGTTGCTGCCTCTGCAATCGCATCGGCAATACGTGCGCGCGTCTTATCCTTGGCTTCATCACGCTTTTGCTCAGCGATCATGTCAGAGAGTTTGTTCTTGAAGTCAGGGATGTCAGTAAAATCACCCAAAGTTTTCACGAAATCATCGGTCAGTTCCGGCATAACCGCTTCTACGGCCTTGTCATGCTCCTCTGGAGTCATTTTGTCGTGGTCAGCACCGTTATGTTCGGAGTGTTCGTCAGAGTGTAGTTTGTCAGATGCGTGGCGCTTACGAATGCGTAGGATGGCGTCCTCAATATCTTTTTCTCCAACTTTGAGTGCTTCAGGGTCAGTCTTTTTGAGTTGTTCATGCGCGATTTTCTTGTAGTCAGGCAGGTTCACTTCGGGGACCACGGCAGTGACGGCGACGAATTCCAAAGGATTATCCTTTGCAAGTTTTGTCACACGGATCTCAGGTTTGCCTATAGCATCGATTTTCTCCGTAATGAGAATATCGAGATATGCCTGGGAGAGAGCAAGCTCAGCCATCTCTTCGAGGATAGCCATTTCACCTGCTTTTGCGATAAGGATATTCTCAGGGACCATGCCCTTGCGGAAGCCGTCTACGGTGACGGAGTCGTTGATGTTTTTGAGTGCTTTGCCGCGATACTTGCCCCATGTCAGAGCGGCGACAGAGCCGGTGATCTCGACTTGGGATTTGTCGAGCTTCTTCACAGCTACAGAATCATATGATTTGGTTGATTGAGTCATGGAGGGGAGTCTACCGTACTGGCGATGAAGAATCAAGAAATATCTACAAAAAATCCGCCAGAGCGGATTTTTGTGTGTCGATAAAAAGAGGGGCGCTCTTTCGCGAGTTAGAAATTCTGTGAATCGAGACCGTCAATAGAACCATTCAAGTCGGCCTCGATAGAACTGACTTCGTCAGAATCGTTGGTGACCGGTTGGACTGATTCTTGAGTTGTTGCTGTATCATTTGTACCTTCGAGCATTGGTTGGGTATTCATACGGGACGCAAAGATATAGAGCGCGCCAATGATGAGAATGAGTACAATGACGAGAACAGCTACGATAGGGCCGATCTTTTTTGATTCTGGGGAAGGGGCAGCGGCCATTGGAGTTGGCTGCTGAACTTGCTGTGGAGGAGTGGTGATTGGGTCCATGGTGATATGAGATTAGGGATGACTAAAGGGTAGTAGTGGTTGTTGTGGTCGCGTTCATTGAAGGAGTCGTGGTAGCTGTTTTGTCAGAACCGAGGGCGTGGGCGATAGCGCGAACAACATCGACAAGTGCTTTATGGGCCTCTTTGATTGCTTTGATTGCCTTTTCTCCTATCTCGCGGGGTTTGGAAAGATCTATTTCTGTAGTCGATGTAGCAGAAGCGTTGACTGACATGTCGGGTGTGAAAGCGATAATCTCGCTGATTGCTGCTGTGGCTGCGGTAATCTTTGCATCAGCAGTGACGAGTAAGCTCTTGGCTTGAGTCATATCAGTGCCACCGGTGACAGCCTTGTCTATGCGCGATGAGATGCGTGCGCGAATCTGTTTGAGGTTGTTGAGAGAGACATTGAGCTGCTTGATCAGGGCCTGCTTGCGGATCTCAAATACGTCTCGGCGCATCTCGCCTCGTATATCTTTGCGCTCGTCGCTCGAAGACGCTCTCCTTATGTCGTTGCGGGTATTTTGAGGGCCACCCTTGTTCTCGATGCGAGTTGAAGATGCTATGACTCGGAATTGTGCACGCATTGTCGATGAGCCGTTTACTCCGAGAAGCTTGTTACGGATCTCCTCGTTATTCTGGATATTCTCTGTTTTGACACGGAGACGTTCTCGTAATACAGGCAAACCTCGACCAGAATCTTTGTTTTCGACCTCGATTTCTGTCTCAACCTCCGTCTCTATTTCGACTTCGGTGGAGTCGTCGGATGATGAATCACCAGAAGTGTTGCTTTCGGCATGTGAGGTAAGAGGCAACACTAGGGTGAGTGCAAGAGCTCCGATGAGCAGATAATAGTGCTTTTTCATTAATGTGTTTGATTATAAGGCTAAAAACCATGCTCTTCACGGTTGCTAGACAGTATAGCATAGGGAGGTCTATTGCATGAGGGGGATATGTGGTCTAATAAAAGCTCGTAAAAACAAAAAAGCCCCTGTACGGGGCCTTTTTTATGATAATTTTACGGTTTATGAGCCTTTAGGCGACGAGGAATGCCACTATCAAGAGGGCAACGATGTTCAATATCTTGATCATCGGGTTGATAGCTGGACCAGCGGTATCCTTGTACGGATCGCCGACAGTGTCTCCGGTAACAGCCGCCTTGTGAGCGTCAGAACCCTTTCCGCCGTGATTGCCTTGCTCGATGTGCTTCTTGGCATTGTCCCATGCTCCGCCACCAGAAGTCATAGAGATAGCCACGAAGAGACCGGTGACTATAGAACCGACGAGCAAGCCGCCGAGTGCGACTGGACCGAGGATGAATCCGACAAGAATAGGTGCAAGGACAGGGATGAGTGCGGGAATGATCATTTCCTTGATAGCTGCTGAAGTGACGATGTCTACACAGCGAGCATAATCAGGCTTTGCGGTACCCGCCATGATGCCTGGGATCTCGCGGAACTGGCGGCGAACTTCATCCACAACTTTGCCTGCAGCCTTGCCGACTGCTTCCATAGAGAGAGCGGCGAAATAATAAGGGAGAAGACCTCCGATGAAGAGACCGACGATGACTTTTGGATCGCTCAGGCTGAACACCATGTCAGGGACGAGATTGGTGTATTCCGCGAAGAGTACGAGAGCTGCAAGTCCCGCAGAACCGATAGCGTATCCCTTAGTGACTGCCTTGGTCGTGTTGCCGACAGCATCCAGAGGGTCTGTGATGTCACGGACTTCCTTAGGAAGTTCTGCCATTTCTGCGATACCTCCTGCATTGTCAGTGATCGGACCATATGCGTCGATGGCGACGATGATACCGGCCATAGAGAGCATGGATACTGCTGCAACGGCGATACCGTAGAGTCCTGCAAACTGGTGTGCAGCCAATATACCAGCGACGATGGTGAGGAGTGGCCACGCGGTCGCCTTCATAGAGATAGCGAGACCCTGGATGATGTTAGTTCCATGACCCGAGGCGCTCGCCTGAGCGATGGATTTGACCGGCTTGTACTTGGTCGAGGTGTAGTATTCGGTGATGACGACGAGGAGTGCTGTAACGACGAGACCGACGATCGTACAACCGAAGAGAGCGAGGATGCTGAATTTACCGTTGTTCGCCATCATGAGGGAGGTGACTGGGTAAAATGCAGCTGCAGAGAGGATTCCTGCAACGGCGAGACCTTTGTACATAGCACCCATGATGTTCTGGCTCTTGCCCATGCGGACGAACCAGGTACCGATGATAGATGCGATGATAGCGATACCGCCGAGCGCGAGAGGGTAGAGAGGAGCATTGATGAATACACCCTCGACAACGCCCGTTGTCATATTGAAGGTTTGGGTGAAGGTCGAAACACCGAGCATCATAGCTGCGATGATGGTAACCGCGTACGTCTCGAAGAGATCCGCGGCCATACCTGCGCAATCACCGACGTTGTCTCCAACGTTGTCAGCAATAACGCCTGGGTTACGAGGATCATCCTCAGGGATGCCGGCCTCGACTTTGCCGACGAGGTCGGTTCCGACATCAGCGGCCTTGGTGAAAATGCCTCCACCGAGGCGGGCAAAGACTGAGATGAGGGACGCGCCAAATGCGAGACCGATGAGCGCGTGAACATCCTGGGTGATCGCATAGAATGCTGTGGTGCCAAGGAGAGCAAGGCCGACCACGAAGAGTCCGGTGACTGCGCCGCCATTGAAGGCGAGTGAGAGAGCGGCTCCGAGGCTAGTGCGAGCGGCTTCAGTTGTACGGATGTTCGAGCGTACCGACACATTCATGCCGATAAAACCGGCAAGTGCGGAGAGGACTGCACCGACTACGAAGCCGATGGCAAGGGTCCAGTTGAGTGCAAAACCGAGAACGACGAATAGAATAACGGCGATAACAGCAATAGTGCGGTACTGCCTGTTGAGATAGGCCTTTGCGCCGGCCTGGATAGCTGCAGCGATCTCCTTCATGCGGTCGTTGCCGGTCGGTTTCTTCATGATCGACATGATCAAGAATGCACCGTAGGCGAGAGCGATGATGGAGCTGATAAGGGCGAACCAGACGTACGAATTCATAGTTTTGTTGTTTTTAGGCGGTTTTTCCGCCTTTTTTGCTTATAAAAATCACCTTTACAATGCGAACACTATAGTAGAAAAAGGCTTAAATGGCAAGGTTCCAAGGCTCTGTTGGGGCGTATTTGAGCTACGGTGAGGATATTGACAAACAGGTATTAAGTGTGCTATAATGTGCGTTGCATACTGGTTTCGGTTCCTCAATCTTAACGAGAAAGGTTAAGAAAACATGAGAGCAGCATGCACGTTCGTTGCCATAGTATTGTCTACCGTCTGCGCCTCCGCTAGCACGGCGCCCTCGACTGACCGGCTCATCGCCGCACTCATCGAGGTTGAGTCGCATGGAAATGATCATGCGATCGGTGACAAGCATATGAATGACAAGGCCTATGGAGCGTTACAAATCCGTAAGCCCTGCGTTGATGATGTTAATCAACGCCTCGGTACCAAGCATCGTGCAGAAGACATGCTTGGCAACCGCTCCTTGTCAGTGCAGGTGTGTCGCACGTACCTTGAACGGTACGCGACACGCAAAGCATTGGGGAGAGAGCCATCGTTAGAAGACATGGCTCGCATATGGAACGGAGGACCAAAAGGCTGGAGGAAGCAAAGTACCCTCGGGTATTGGTCCAAGGTTCAAAAAGCACTAGCAAAACGTCAATAAATCCCGCGCCGCCATCGAGCATCCTCGAGGCGGCGCTTTCCTATATCCGCATGCATAACGAAACACACCCCACGAGGGTGGAGTGTGTCATTTCAAATGGTTGATTTTTATTCAGCTTTTTTCTCCTCAGTCTTCTCTTCTTCTTTGACCTCCTCTACCTTCTCAGCTTCTTTTGTTTCTGTAACTTCCTCTGTATCTTCATCTTCGTCATCAGCGCCGACGCCATCAGATTTGATATCTATTTTCCAGCCGGTGAGCTTGGCGGCGAGACGGACGTTCTGACCACCCTTGCCGATAGCGAGCGATTGTTCGTCTTCGGTGACGGTGACGATGGCACGGTGATCGCGTTCATCGAGCTCGAGAGAAACGACTTCTGCAGGTGAGAGGGCTTCTTCGATGAAGAGTGCTGGGTCCTCATTCCATTCGATGATGTCTATCTTCTCACCAGAGAGCTCGCTGGTGACCGTAGAGACACGGACGCCACGCTGGCCGACCATGGAGCCAATCGGATCGATATGCGCGTCATGAGAGACCACAGCGATCTTGGAGCGTGAACCTGCTTCGCGAGCAATGGCCTTGATCTCGACCGTACCGGAAGCGATTTCTGGAGCTTCGGTTTCGAAGAGTTTGGCGAGGAACTTGGGATGAGAACGGGAGAGTTTGAGGACGATACCGCGAGGAGATTCCTCAACTGCATAGAGATATGCGCGGATACGATCGCCAGTCTTCCAGCGTTCGCTCGGGATCTGCTCCTCGTAAGGAATGATACCGAGTGCGCGGCCCATGTTGACGTGAACCATGCCGCGCTCTACGCGCTCTACGGTACCGGCAACAATTTCACCTTCCTTAGCGCCATATTCACCCATGACGGAGACCTTCTCGGCTTCGCGAATCTTCTGGATGATGATCTGCTTTGCTGTCTGTGCAGCGATGCGGCCGAAGTCAGCTTTTGCTTCGAGAGGAAATACGAGTTCGTCACCGATTTCTGCATTTTTCTTGATTTTCTTGGCATCCTCGATGAGCATATGCTGCTCAGGGTTGAAGCGAATCTTGATATCGTCGACATTTGCTTCCTTGAGATCGATATCCTGTTCTTCGTCACCTTCCATGATGACTTGATCACGATCTACGACGACTTTGACCTGCCAGAACTCGACGCTGCCTGTATTCTGATCGAATGAGGCGCGTACGATCTGACCCTTCTTGCCGTACTCTTTCTTGTAAGCGGTAGCGAGGGACATGGCGATAGCCTCCAAGGTTTTTTCCTTGGGGATTCCTCGCTCTTCCTCGAGCTGCTGAACGACTGAATTGATTACTTTAAGATCGAACATATATGTAGTTATTATTTAGTTTTGATATTAAATTGTAGTTGCCATAAGGGCCTGTAGACCCCATCTAGCAAACGAGTCCGCCGGTGGGCGAACTGGTTACTTGAGTACTATACCATATTTGACGGGGAATGCAAATCCTGCGCGGTCCTCGCCGTCCGTATATACAAGAAACCGGACCACCGTGCGAGACAGTGGTCCGGAAACCAAACCCAGTAGAGAAGAACAGGCGGCCATAGACCGTATGTTATCTGGCAGAGTTGATGGAATGTTCTTTGTCCATTTTGATAGAAGCAAAGCGGACGGAATGATACTTCGATTCGATTCTAGCATACGATTCCTTTGGATGACAACAGGATTTTGGTGTATTAAAAACCGCCCAACATGGATTTGTGGGGCGGCAAGCTCGTGAGGCGATTGTATTAGTGCGGCTATGTCAGGCGGTCGGGAGACTATCCTTGCGAGTGTGTCTTGCGAGTGTGCCCATTTTTCCGGGGAATTCCCCACTCCTCCTGGTATCCGTTGACCTGATTTCTTTGGTGCATGAGCTTCTGGAGTTTTTCCAACGCTTGGTTTTGAATCTGACGGATGCGTTCGCGGGTCACTCCGAACTTTTTTGCGACGTCCTCGAGTGTCCTCTCAGTGCCATTGTTCAATCCGAAGCGATACTCAAGAATCTTCTGTTCGCGTTCGGAGATTTTCTTCAGTACTTCACGCAGCAGATCCAAGTTCGAAGCGTTCTCTTCCGCGCAAGACGGGTCAACCGCGTATGGATCTGCTATATGCTCGGCAATGGTCACGTCAGTATCTTGTCCGACCGGAGCGTCGAGGGGTACAGGCGCAACAGAGTGTTGCTTCATGAGATCGAGTTTTTTCAGTGTGACTCCCATTTCGGCTGCAAGCTCTTCGTCCTCCGGTTCACGCCCAAGTGTCTCAGTCAAACGCATATGCACCCGGCGCATCGCCACGATCTTGTCGACCATGTGGATAGGGACACGAACCGTACGGGCATGGTTACCGAGAGCGCGTTTGATGCTCTGTTTGATCCACCATGAGCCATAGGTGGAGAACTTCGCACCGTAGTCAGGGTCGAACTTCTCGACCCCTTTCATGAGTCCGATATTTCCTTCATTGATAAGATCGAGCAGAGGAAGGCCGCAGCCTTGGTAGTCCTTGGCTATCTTCATGACCAATCGGAGATTGGCTTTGACCATATACATCCGTGCTCGCTCGTCGCCTTTTTGGACTAATTTGCCCAGCTGTATCTCCTGTTCTCGCGTGAGTAACGGAGTCTTGCTGGCTTCAGTCTGGTACATCAGGAGGATATCTCTAGGGGCATGTTCAAGGTACTCATGCCCAGTATCGTCGAATTGAGACATGGTAAACCTTTCGGTTACGGGTTATGTGAAATAACTAAAAAACCTTGTAAACAATACTCCCAACCCTGTTTTTGTCAATGAATTTGCCGAATAATGCATCGGCGGTGTGAGTAATAAAAAAACCGCTCACGGGAGGAGCGGTGTGTATGGCATGTTGATCGGTTAGTATTCGTGTTCAGCGATCACATACTTCTTCATTTTGTTGTACAGCGTTTGTCGGCCAATACCAAGGTGCTGTGCGCTTACAAGCTTGTTGCCCCCGAATTGGTTCAGTGCTTGTACGATCAGGACTCTTTCCGCTGACTCCATGACGGTTAAGGGGATGATACGGTCGATTCCGCTGATTGGTTGTCCAAACTGCGTATTCGGTCGAACTCTCAGACGGAGATCTTGTGGTTCGATCGTTCCGGTACCATTGGAGTAGCGTATGCCGCGCATGATGCAGTTACGCAGTTCGCGCACATTACCTGGCCAACAATGACTCTTGATGAGCTGTTCTGTTTCAGCGCTCAAGATTTTCTGGCGATTGGAGTACTGGTCGACGAAGTGGCTGGCCAAACGCACCAGGTCATCCACCCGCTCGCGCAAAGAGGGAACCTCGATGACGAACTGCTCGATGCGGAAGTATAGATCTTCTCGGAACATGCCTTCATCGACCATCTTGTGAAGATCACGGTTGGTTGCTGTGATCAGGTTGAAGTCCGAATGAATTCTGGTACTGCCACCGACGCGCTGGAACTCGTGATCTTGCAGAACACGGAGCAATCCCGCCTGCAAATGGAGAGGTAACTCTCCGATTTCATCGAGGAATACAGTACCTCCATCCGCAAGCTCAAAAGCACCTTTGCGCTGGAGGATTGATCCGGTGAATGCGCCCTTTTCATGCCCAAACAGTGCGCTTTGCATCAATTCGGGTGTCAGATTGGCGCAGTCAACTATCGATAGGTGAGCCCTCCCACGCTTTCCTCGCTGGTGCAGAGCTTTTGCTATGAGTTCTTTGCCGGTACCGTTCTCCCCCAGAATCAGCACAGCCTCGACATCAAGGGATTGGTCCAATTGACGAACCACTTCCTTCATTTTTGAATCACGGCACTCCCTGAGAAGTTCATACGGAGTAAGACCATGATCTATTTCTGGGAGATGTTGAGGCTCTTCTACGGGCGCTGGTTGAGGTGATGGTTGAAGTTCTGGCGGTGGGGCTGGCTTGGGAGGCGGCTCATGCATCCCCAGGCATATAAATGGTTTCTTCTCCATAAGGCAGTCTCTCCTTGGTTGTGATTTTTCAAAACGTCTGGCAGTACTTTGCTCCTCAAATGACAAAATGTCAAGCCGCGATCTGGTGGTGTTGAATATATAAAAAATCCCACAACGTTTCCGTTGTGGGATTGGGACACACTGTTATGCCGAGGCAATGTTCAGGCGACCGGTTTTGTGGCCGCCCGAATTTTCTGAACCAGCTGCGCATCCGTGATCGTCAGACGTCCTACTGCTGTGTAGACGCTCTCGATTGGGACGCCGAAGCCGTCAGCGACTTGTTCTGCTGCAATGCCGGCCTCAATCAGTGCACAGATACACACATCTTGGGCGAGACCGGGATCTGCACCACTGGTTGCCGGTTTCGTGCTGCGATGGACAGCGGCCACGGGTTTCGTCGGCGCTGCTGTTGTCGTCGGCGTTGCGCCTGTGCCAGTAAACTTCTTTGCCCGTTCAACGATGTCTTCGGACAAGGCTTTGTACTTGCTTTTCTTCGCGAGGTCCTTGCCCTTGCCTGCGATCCCATATAGAGCGCCGGTGTTTTGGGCATCCGGGCTAAAGAGGGGAAGCAGCTGAGACACTGGCCTGATGCCGATGAGGTCCTTCAGCAGATGAACAGCTAGTTTCCGTCCATCAGCTTCGGGACCATTCCGTTCGCTGGGCTTGAGCAGACCCTCGACTGTGACATTCAGTCCAGTTGCGATCTGCAGGAGCGTCCAATCAATGAGGGGCTTCTGGCTTTCAGTCTTCTTCATAGGTGCTGTGTTCTTTCTCGTGCGCGGTGTTGTTTGTGTTGAGGATTCAGCGCTGCGCGGGGCGCTAGGTCTCACTGGTGCGATCGATCTTGGAGCCGCTGATGCTTCGGTTGTTGCCGGAGAAACAGGTCTTGCGATAGGGGAGATGGCCGGTGCGGGCGATCTCGGTGGAACCACGGGCTCGACTTCCCCGGAAGCCGTTTCAATAGGCGCCGCGGCGGGGAGTACGGTTGTTCCGAGGATGTCGCTGAGCGTTGCCTCGTCCGCACTCTTTGTGATAGCGGGTCTCGGAGGCTCAGGTGAGCTGCTTGGTATCGGTATGGCTACTGCCGTCATTTGAAGGCTCGTGTTAGCGATCGTGCACTCAACGGTTACCTCCAGAAGGTAGTTGCATTGAATGGTGAAGATCCGGTGTTCCGGGTCTCCATTAACGGACGAGTCGCGGATGATGATCCCGTGGTCGAGCTTCAATCCACCAGCTCCGTCATCGAATATCAATTTTCCGCGGTGGCCAGACCCTTCGGCCCAGACCTTGAATTTGATCTTTCCCACATGGACTTCCATGGGGACTGCGTGTTCGTTGAGCTCTTTTCCCGGTGTTCCCGGTTGTAAGTACCAATTTCTCAGTACTTTGTTCGCAGTGGTGTCGGGAGTTCCTCCACCCTGACTGCGTCCTTTGATACTGACCACATAGTAATCAGTAGTGGCGGTTCTTTCCATAGTTGGCCTTTCGTTGGTGAAACAGTGTGTGTCAAAAAACGACTTGTTCAGTCTCGAACATTACTTATTCAAATAGGTTTTGTCAATAGCACACACTCGGAGTCAAATAAGGGCTATTCACCTACGCCAGAGCTGTGCCATCTGATATAATTGATCATAATATGCTCGTCGAAGATACCCAGCTGTACAAATTCATCCTGGACTCCGGACTCGTTTCCAAGGAGGACCTTGAAGATGCGCGCAAAGAGGCCGACAAGAAGGGAAAACGCCTCGGTGCTATTCTGGTAACCCAGGGCAAGATTACGGCCGACAATCTACGCCGTATGGAGGCATACTGTCTCGGCATCCCTTTCGTTGATCTAAAGGGCAGGAAGATAGATTTTGATACACTCTCGCTCATTCCAGAGCCGATCGCTCGTGGACACAGCATTGTTGCTTTCAAGAAAACAGACAGCTCGCTCGAGGTCGCTATGCTCGATGTGAACGACCTTTCGGCTATCGATTTCATCAAGAAGAAGGTCAATCTCAAGATCCAGCCACGTCTCACTGATTCGGACTCTATCAAAGAAGTGCTGGTGCAGTATCAAAAGAGTCTCAAAGCAGAATTTGGAGATCTCATCCAGAAAGAGACGGCCACACTGAAGACTATCGCCGAAGATGCGGGAGACTCCACTTCCGAGGCAGACATGAAGAAGTTGGCAGAGGATCTGCCAGTTGTGCGCATCGTTGATACGCTCATCAAGCATGCTGCTATCCAAAATTCGTCCGATATCCATATAGAACCAATGGAGGATCAGGTGCTCGTCAGGTATCGTATCGACGGTCTGCTTCACGATGCGATGGTTCTGCCGCGTCAGGCTGGACCATCCGTATCCGCTCGTATCAAAGTGCTCTCCAACCTTAAGCTCGATGAGAAGCGCCTTCCGCAGGATGGTCGTTTCAAAGTAGACATGAATGGGGAGAAAGTTTCATTCCGTGTCTCGATATTGCCGACCTATTATGGTGAGAAGATCGTGATGCGTCTCCTCCGTGAGAGTATTTCCGGATTTACGCTGGAGTATCTCAATTTCCATGGGGAGGGACTTGAGCGCATCCACAAAGCTCTCAAGCAAACGACGGGTCTCATCCTCACTACTGGTCCGACTGGTTCTGGTAAAACCACGACCCTCTATACAATGCTTGATCTCCTCAATCAGCCTGATGTGAATATTTCAACCATTGAGGACCCGATCGAATACCAGATGGCGCGCATCAATCAAACTGCTGTACGTCCTGATATTGGTTTTACTTTTGCAAGTGGTATCCGTACACTCGTCCGTCAGGATCCGGATATCATCATGGTGGGAGAGATCCGCGACAATGAGACTGCGGCACTGGCCGTCAATGCAGCCCTCACGGGTCACCTCGTGCTCTCGACGCTCCATACCAATAGCGCTGCAGGCGCCATGCCACGCCTTCTCGATATGGGAGTCGAATCATTCTTGTTGGTGTCTACTCTCAATATCGTGATCGGACAACGTCTCGTCCGTCGCCTCACAGACACCAAACAGCAGTACAAGCTCACTAAGGACGAATTTGCAGAGCTGGAAAGGCTTGCAGATATGGATCGCGTGCTCGCTGCTCTCAAAGCAGACAAAGTGATCAAGCCGAGTGATACATGGAAAGACCTCCCATTCTGGAAGGCTACTCCACAAGGAGATGATGACGGCTTCAAGACTCGTGTTGGTATCCATGAAATTCTCAAGATGAGTCCGAGTATCAAGGATCTTGTCATGAAAGGAGCTACCTCGGCGGAGATAGAGGTGCAGGCCAAGAAAGAGGGGATGCTCACAATGTTGGAGGATGGTATCTACAAGTGTGTGACAGGATTGACCACGATAGAGGAGGTGTTGAGGGTGGTGAGCGAGTAAAAACAATGTCCCACTTTATTTTCAAAGCAAAAAAGCCAACTGGCGAGATCTATTCTAGTGAGAAGGATGTCGCAGATCGCTACGAACTCTACAAGCTGATTCGCGAGAGTGGTGATGAGGTCGTTGAGGTCAAAGAAAAAGCCGCATCAAAAGGGGTGCATATGAACATATCGCTCAACATCTTCAAGCACGTCAAGACTATCGAGAAGATCAACTTTGCACGCAATCTGGGCTCAATGCTCGATGCGGGTCTTGCTCTGTCGCGTGCACTGTCGGTCATCGAGCGTCAGTCGCACAACAAGACATTCAAAGGAATACTCACCGAGCTCATCGGAGAGATCAATCGTGGTGCAACATTCTCTGATGCCCTCGGAAAGCATCCCAAGGTTTTCTCTCCGTTGTTCGTGTCGATGGTCCATGCGGGCGAGCAGTCGGGAACACTCGCCGACTCACTCAAAGTTGTTGCGACCCAGATGGATAAGTCCTATGAACTCGAGCGCAAGGTCAGGGGGGCGCTCATATATCCGAGCGTTATCGTATTTGCTATGGTCATCATCGCTATTCTGATGTTCATCTTCGTTATACCAACTCTGATGAAGACATTCACCGAACTCAATGTGCCGCTCCCAATTACGACACGCATCATTCTCGGTATCAGTAACGCATTTCAGAACTATGGACTCTTGGTGCTAGCGGGAGCTCTCCTTATCGGATTCGGATTTGTGTGGTGGGCAAAACAGAAGAGCGGCAAAAGGGTCATTCATGCGCTCATTTTGAAACTGCCTATCATCGGAGGTTTGGTCCAAGAGACTAACGCCGCCCGTACTGCCCGTACGATGGCTTCGCTTCTCAGCTCTGGTGTGGACGTAGTGGAATCCGTGAGTATCACCTCAGGTGTCGTACAAAATGTGTATTTCAAAGATGTGCTCGACAAAGCGGGGGAAGCTATCAAAAAAGGGGAGCTCATGTCCAAGGTGTTCAATGATGCTACAAAATACTACCCAATATTCATGGCTGAGATGATGAGCGTCGGAGAAGAGACGGGTAAGACGGGTGAAATGCTTGCAGGAGTTGCGCGCTACTACGAGGATGATGTTGAACAGAAGACTAAGGATATGTCGACGATCATTGAGCCGTTCCTCATGATTCTGATTGCAGCAGCAGTTGGTTTCTTTGCGGTCGCTATGATCTCCCCAATGTACTCGCTCGTGAATGTTATCTAACTATGAAGTTACATATATGGAGTAGGAAGCAGGGAGGTACAAAAAGAGGCTTCACTCTCACTGAAGTCCTTGTGGGCTCTGCAGTTTTCCTGATCATCGCACTCGCTGCATATAATGCATATGTGGGTCTTTTCCACCTGATCAACTTGAGCCAGTACAAGGTGCTTGCGGTTAGCCTTGCAAACGAACAGTTTGAGATTGCTCGCAACATGCCCTATACGGATGTAGGTATCGAAGGTGGTATACCAGACGGTAAGCTTCAGCACATACAGACACTTGTGCGTGGCGGGGTAACTTTCACTGTTACCACAACGGTGCGCAACATTGATTTGCCATTCGATGGGACGATCGGCGGTAGTCCCAACGATATCTCTCCGGCCGATAATAAATCTTTGGAAGTGGCAGTGTCATGTATCGGATGTAGGGATATGCAGCCTATCCGATTGACTGGGCAGATTGCCCCGAAAAATCTAGAGACCGCCTCAAACAACGGAGCTCTGTTCATCAGAGTTTTTGATGCAAATGGCCAGCCGGTACAGGGAGCTTCCGTTCATGTGGAGAATATAGCTACGACAACAACGACTATCGTGATCGATGATGTCACTGATGCGACGGGCATGCTCCAGCTCATCGATGTTCCTCCGGATACAGAAGCATACCGAGTGGTCGTAACAAAATCCGGGTATTCAACAGATAGGACATATCCTCCAGGAGGTGTAGGGAACCCAACTCCATCCAAGCCGGATGCTACGGTGATCGTACAGCAAGTGACGCAGGTTAGTTTCGCAATCGATCGCATCGGTTCTCTCGAAATATCGAGCGTGACACCTCTCTGTGTAGTCGTTCCTAATTTTGATTTTTCTCTGGCAGGGTCGAAGCAAATTGGTACCAGTGTGCCCAAATATTCGCAAAACCTCTCAACTGGAGCTGGTGGTACATTGCTGCTCTCGTCGATGGAGTGGGATACGTATACGATGACCCCGACTGATAGTGCATATGATGTCGCCGGTCTTAATCCGCTCAATCCTATCACCGTCAATCCGGGAGCTGCACAGCAGGCGCAGATCATCGTCGTGCCCGACGCACCACTTGGTCTGCTCGTTACTGCTAAAGATAACGCTACTCAACTGCCGATATCTGGCGCCGAGGTGACGCTCACTAAAGTAGGATTTAGCGAAGTCCTCACTACTGGTAAAGGATATATCAATCAGACCGACTGGTCTGGTGGGGCAGGGCAAGCAACTTCATCTAATGTAGCAAAGTATTTTCAGGATGATTCCAATGTTGATGTTTCAGTGAGTGTGGGAGAGATTCGTCTCAAAGAGGTATTCGGAGAATATAATCCATCGGGAATACTCGAGTCTTCCTGGTTCGATACGGGATCAGAGAGTAACTTTTATTCGCTGGTCTGGACTCCATCGGACGCTCCTGCTCTTGCTGGTTCCGATGCGGTCCGTTTCCAGATTGCGACTGCGAGCACGTCAGAGCCAACTTCGTGGACATTCAGAGGTCCTGATGGAACAGGTGCGACATACTATTCGGTCTCTGATTCTCCGGTTGCCGCGATTCATAATGGAGACCAATTTTTCCGCTACAAGGTGTATCTTTCTACAGAAACTGCCACAGTGACGCCGAGCATCTCGGACGCTGCGTTCACCTTCACTTCTTCCTGTACGCCTCCGGGTCAGGTTATATTTTCAGGACTCGATGCGGGCACTTATCACATCACCATAACAAAGTCAGGGTATGCACAGTATGATCAAGATGTTGTCGTGAGCAGTGGCTGGATGGAAGTGCAGGCTGCGATGGCTCCATAAGGTATAATCAAGCTGATGAAGTTCACAGAATCACAACGTGCGCAGAGTAACGGATTCACTCTGGTGGAGGTGCTTGCATCGATCTCCATTCTTGTGGTGGTCATGATTGCGGTGAGCTCTTTTCAGTATAATGTCATCAACTACAATCGTTCGTCGGCAGTATCTCTTACCAACGCTCAGGAGGCTCAATCTCTCCTGAAGGTCATGTCCAAAGAAATCCGTTCAATGGAACCGAGTTCAAATGGGGCGTATCCGATCGCGTCCGCAGGAACAAGCAGTCTGACCTTTTTTGCTGATATTGATAGCGATGGTACAAAAGAGCAGGTCCGCTACTATATTTCGACCACCACAGTGTTTCGCGGCACTATCAAGCCGACGGGATCGCCGCTTGCATATATGGGCGCTGAAATAAGGAGAACACTTGCGACGGGCATTCGTAATTCGAGTACGACACCCATATTCGAATATTTCGATGGTACATATGCGGGCACGTCGACTCCTATGACGTATCCACTCACTATTACCTCTATTCGCCTAGTCAAGATGAATCTCACGATAGATACTGATCCGAGCAAAGCCCCGATATTGAGGACATTCACAACTCAGGCGGGATTGAGAAATCTCAAGGATAATCTATAGCACCATGAAACAGGAAATCAATAATAACAATCGAAAATGGGTACAGGCACATTCAGGTATGGTCCTCGTGAATGTGCTCATATTCGCCACGATCGCAGTTACAGTGACGACTGGTCTGGTCAATTGGGGAGCTACTGTTCTCAAGACAACTAGGACACTAGATGCTCGTGAGCAAGCATTCCAAGTTGCAGAGGCAGGGATAGAATATTATCGGTGGCATCTCGCGCATGCACCGACTGACTATCAGGATGGTACGGGAGCACCTGGTCCCTATGTACACACGGTACTAGATGCTGATGGTGATATGGTGGGGAGTTATTCGTTGACGATAACTCCTCCGGCTACAGGATCGACGATCGTAAGGGTCCGTTCGACAGGTACCGTAGTAGTTGATCCGAGCATTTCACGAACGATACAAGCGACTCTCGCTATACCATCCCTCGCAAAGTATGCAGTCGTAGCGAATGCAGCCATGCGTTTTGGTGAGGGGACGGAAGTGTTCGGCCCTATTCATTCGAACGCCGGTATTCGTTTTGATGGATTGGCACATAATATCGTCACCAGTGGAGTGGCAAGCTATGACGATCCTGATCACGATGAATCAGGATCTGAGAGATTGGAGTATGGTGTGCATACCCACGTTGCTGCACCACCTGGATCTGGAGTCAATGATTCATATCGACCAGCAGAGATGCCTCCGGCGACTCCTCCGAACAGGGCAGATGTATTTATGGCGGGGAGACAGTTTCCTGTACCGACATTTGATTTCACGGGATTGACTACAGATTTGTCTGCTATGAAGTCTAATGCTCAGGCGTCGGGAAGGTACTATGCTCACTCGGGATCGCAGGGGTACCATATCGTGCTCAAAACAAACGACACATATGATTTGTATCGTGTGAACTCTCTTCGCTCTGCACCGAATAACTGTACCAATACGGCAAACCAGACCAACTGGGGAACATGGAGTGTCAATTCGCAAACTCTCATCGCTTCCAACCAAACCTTTCCCGCAAACGGCATCATTTTCCTTGAAGATCATGTGTGGGTGGATGGGACGATAAATGGTGCTCGTTTGACGATCGCTTCAGGAAGATTCCCTGATAATGTGACGACGCGCACAGATATCACCATCAATGACGATCTTCTGTATACGAACTATGATGGTACCGACGTGATCTCTCTTATTGCGCAGAGGAATATCAATGTAGGACTTTGGAGTCAGGATGATTTGCGCATCGATGCCGCACTGGTTGCTCAGAACGGTAGAGCAGGACGGTGGTACTATGAAAATGATTGTCGTACGACAGGAGGGGGAGGGCAGAATTATTATGTACGTAATCAGCTCACACTCTACGGAATGATCGCCACCAATGAGCGATACGGATTCGCATATACGGACGATACAGGATATACCAATCGAGACATCATATACGATAGTAATCTCCTGTACGGCCCACCACCGTCATTTCCACTGACTTCGAGTCAGTACACGACTATCTCTTGGCAAGAGATATAACTACTATATTCATGGAAACAATCATACTTGTGATTATCGTCGTCGCGCTCATCTACTCGAGCAGTTCTTCGAAGTCGAAAGAAAAGGATGGGGGCAAAAAGGGTGGAGATAAGGGTAAGAAGGGGAAATAGGTAACAGCTGGGTATCATCGAAATAAAAATCCCGCGTCAAGATTGTTCTTGATGCGGGGTTGTCCGTGTCGGTTGATCACGCAGCCACTGCGTGGGGATGGAGCAGGTCCTCGATGATCTGCTTGACCTCAATGGGTGTGATACGACTGCCAGTAGCCCGGGGACTACCGCCGATCGTGTCGCCTCCACCCCAGTGGTTCACTGTATCGCCCTCGTGTTCGTCGAGTGTGCTCAAAATTTCGGTCACGGGGAATGGTATGAATATCGACCGCCTGCCGATCGAATAGGTGTACCTGCTATTACCCAGAGCTTTTGCAGCCACAAAGGCGTTGATGCCGTTGGCATACATTCCGATGCGCGCATTGAAGCCAATTTCTCGCACCATGGACCAACCGGTCCCGGTGTCGATAACTTCATAGCGAACATCGAGTTCGAGTTTTTCGCCGCCGCCGGCGAGCGTCCGACTGATACGGTCACATCCTGCGTCGATGATCGAGCGGAACTCCACAGGATCGCGACGCGCAAGAGCCCCGTTGAGCCGGGCGATCTTGTAGTGTTCGAATACCCAGTTGTTCTCCATGATCGCGGGCATCTGAGGCGAGAAGCCGTAGGCGCCAGCGGTTGTGTCGAGTAGGTCTTCGACGTTGATGATCCGATTCAGGATAGGGTTCGAGGTAGTTTCCACACGATGTGCATTCTGGAATGACCACACAGTAGCGGTCACATCCTCATCGCAGTCGTTCATCCAGAGGTGCAGTTCACCAGCGCCTTCGAGTGCGCGCATGAGTCCGCTCCTGATGAGTATGTTTGCCTGGGCTGCGGTGCAGCGAGTTGTCAGACGATCGCAACCCTCATGATGGTTGAGGTTGAGTATTTTTCGTAGCGGATCCCATTGCACGGGTCCGTACACGTATCCATCGATGGCGATTGATCCGGGGGGTGATTTGGCGCGGAACTCCTCCCAGCTGAGCGGGGGAGTATTGGGCTCTATGTGCAGAGTCACTTTCATACGGTTTTTCAAAGATCGCTGGATAGCTTCGAGGCTCTGGCAGCCTGATCCAGGTACTACGATACAATATTTATCAAGATTAGTAAAGTGTACCAATCATACGTGCGCGCGCCTGTGTACGCGTTTTCTTTGGCTGGGATAGTACGCTACAATACCCTCATGAAAAAACTCGTTATCGGAAATTGGAAGATGAACCCGGCCACATTTGATGAGGCGAAGGTAATCGCTCAGAAGAGTCGTCGTTTGGCAGCAGGGCTCTCGCATACGGAGGTTGTCGCATGTCCGCCATTTGTTTTTCTCGGAGCAGTCATATCTGAGAGAGATCCAGATACACTCAAAGTAGGTGCCCAGTCGGTCTCATATGAAGAGGGTGGTCCTCATACAGGGGAAGTGGGTGCGATTATGCTCAAGGACATGGGTGTGAAGTATGTCATTGCTGGGCACTCGGAGGAGCGTGCTCGCGGTGATACGGATGAGTCGGTCTCAAAGAGGGTCAAAGCTATCGTCGAGGCAGGGATGGAAGCTGTACTCTGTGTTGGTGAGAAGGAGCGCGACGAGAATGGTGCGTATCTTGATGGTTTGAAAGAACAGATAAAGAACAGTCTTGCGAATGTTCCGGCAAATAAGGCAAAGAATATCATCTTGGCATATGAACCGGTCTGGGCAATAGGGGCTAAAGAAGCCATGGCTCCCGAACAGGTCTATGAGATGGCGCTGTTTGTGAGGAAAGTTTTTTCTGATGTTTTCAATGCCGATCAGGCCCTCAAGGCGACGGTTCTCTATGGTGGCTCAGTCAATTTTCGCAATGCTGCAGATATTATCAAGACCGGGCAGGTGGACGGTCTACTCGTCGGGCGTGAGAGTGTCAACATGCCTGGTTTCACAGAATTATTGAAGGCAGTGGATGAAATATAATGAAAACGATCAAAGATATCCCATACCTGGAAGGCGTAAAGGTTCTGGTTCGTGCCGACTTCAATGTGCCGATAACTAACGGTAGTGTCGTCGATGATTTTCGTATTCGAGCGGCGCTACCGACTATTTCGTATTTGAAGGAAAAAGGGGCGACTATTCTCCTAATAAGCCATCTTGAAGCTGCTGATGGAGGCAATCCTTCATTGGAGCCAGTCGCGAAGCGATTGATAGATCTTGGGGTGGAAACATCATTTGTTAGTGATTACAAAAAAGCATCTAGCATGGTCGAAGCTGCACCAGGAAGCTGTTTCTTGCTGGAAAATCTCCGCTTCTTCGATGGTGAAAAAAATAATGACCCGAAATTTGCACAGGAACTCGCGTCACTCGCTGATATCTATGTGAACGACGCGTTCTCTGTTTCACATCGTGAGCACGCATCGGTAGTTGGCGTACCGAAGCTCATGCCGAGCTATGCAGGTCTCCAGCTCGAACAGGAGATCGTACACCTCTCAAAAGCATTTGATCCGTCGCATCCATTCCTATTCATTCTTGGTGGGGCAAAGTTTGATACCAAAATGCCGCTTGTTGAGAAGTTCTCGGTATTGGCAGATTCTATATTTATCGGAGGTGCTCTCGCAAACGATCTTTTGAAAGCTCGTGGCAAGGAAGTGGGTACATCCAAAGTATCATCATCGCCGATTGATCTCACCAAGATTCTCGCTAACCCCAAGATTTTTTCTTGTGTAGATGTGGCTATCGCAAATGAGGGCACCAAAGACATAGATAGTATCGAAGTTGATGATCTTATCGCGGATATCGGGGCCAAGTCGGTCGCCTTGCTCAAGGAGAAGATCGCCGAAGCGAAATTTATTCTTTGGAACGGTCCATTTGGTATTTATGAAAAAGGGTTCACTTGGGGGACGGAGGAGTGTGCACGCCTCATTGCAGAGAACCCTGTCGCCATGAAGATTGTTGGTGGTGGAGATACATTGGCAGCTATCGCGAAGCTCGGTGTCGAAGATAAGTATTCATTTGTCTCCACAGGTGGCGGAGCTATGTTGGATTTCTTGGCAAAAGGAACGTTGCCGGGTATTGAGGTGCTAAAGGGGTAGGTTTTTGCGTGTACCTACTGTTGACTTATCTGTATGTTGGCGTATGGTATATCGAGAAGGAGACAAGTGTATGAACAATGAAGTCAGTCTTGCGAAGAGTAGGCAAGAGTGTGCACCCGGTGGCTGTGATTCCTCTGATAGTGATGTGTGCAATTGCCAATGCCACGATCCCGATTTTGGTCAGTTCGTACGACATACTGCACCGTGTTGCCATGGTTGTCCGCACTGCGGTCAGATGATCAAAGTGCATTCACTGACTGTTCATATCGAGGAATGTTTAAAGGCAAAAAGAGCGCAAGCGTCTCTAGGGGTGTCCCCGAGCTCATTTACTGAAGTGCAATTGCGGACGCTTGCAAGTCATCCTGAAGCGTTCAGTGATATTTCTCAGGCAGATTGAGTTTCTCGTGCCGCTGGATAAAACCGGCGGCATTTTTGGTCCCAGCGGCATCACTATCTGAGTGCGGCTATGATCTTTTGTTTGTTGCCCTCAAAGTCGTTTTTGTCGCCAGCAATCTTGTTGTCAGGTATGAGCCAGATGTGTGCATGAGGAACTTCTTCGCCGATCATTTTGCCGACGATGAGTTCGGTGCCGAATGCTACGCGCTGGGCGCGCACAATCTTTTGGGCAACTTCGAAGTATATGCCGATATTCTCTACATCCCAAACCCAGCGATAATGTTTTTTGGGTATTACGAGCGTGTGGCCAGGAGACATGGGACGGATGTCGAGGAATGCAACAAAATCAGTATCCTCATAGACGATATGGGCAGAGACTTCTTTGGCGGCTATTTTACAGAAAATACAATCCATAGGTATCCAGATTCTATCATATAGTTGAGGGTATTTTATTTTGTGATGGTTTGGTATATCCTGTGAAGAGAAGGGAATCGACTATGAATATGCTCGTGAAGCTCTTTGCGGAAGGTGTCGATGCGGATTATGGCCTGGAGAAAGGATCTGAGTTCAGGGCGAAGTTTCCTGAACGGCTTGAGGATGAGGTCCCGTTCGGCACCCTGATGAGTGCGCTCAGGGAGATCGTTCCGGGTGAGAAGAAGTGTACAGATTGATGTCGAATCTCGAGGACCCCCAGAGGGTCCTTTTTTGCATGATATACTTCCACGCATGAGCGTTATGAACTACTTGACTCGCAAGCCGTTATCCGTCGATGAGCGCAATGCTGTCGGGGGAGTGTCAGATATTGTGGCACACCTTTTGTTTCACCGTGGCATCACAGACAGGGTATCTGCAGAGAAGTTTTTGGCGCCAGACTATGATGCGCATATCCTCGACCCATTCTTGCTCAAAGACGCAGAGAAGGCGGCACAACGAATTATTCATGCAATAGAAAGTGGTGAGCGTATCACACTCTATTCTGATTATGATGCTGATGGTATACCTGGGGCGGTGATGTGGAACGACTTTTTCAAGCGCATCGGGTACGCCAATTATTCTATATATATACCGCACCGGCATAATGAGGGGTTTGGTTTGAACATCGAAGCAGTGGAACAACTGGCGGCAGAAGGAGTAAAGCTCCTCATCACGCTTGATTGTGGTATCTCTGATGTCACGCCTGTGAGGCGTGCGAATGAACTCGGTATCGAGGTTATCATCACGGATCACCACGAACCACCTCCAGAATTGCCGGCCGCATTTGCGATCATCGATCACAAGCAAGATGACTGTGCGTATCCTGACAAGAATCTGTGCGGTTCGGCAGTTGGGTACAAACTGATTCAGGCGGTGATCAAGAAAGGGATACCGTGGAAAGCCGGTCATGAAAAATGGTTCCTCGATATGGTGGGTATCGCGACCCTTTCGGATATGGTCCCCCTCACGGGCGAGAATCGGATATTCGCATACTATGGTTTGTCAGTGCTCCGCAAAAGTCCGCGCAAGGGTTTGATGAAGCTTCTCTCCAAGCTCAAGATGTCCCAGCCTCATCTGACTGAAGATGATATCGCCTTCATGATCACGCCGCGTATCAATGCCGCATCACGCATGGGTGTGCCAATGGATGCATTCAAACTTCTTACTGCCGAAAATGATGAGGATGCCAAACAGTATGCGGATCATCTCGATGAGATCAACAATGAACGCAAAGGAATCGTGGCGGCATTGGTCAAAGAGGTAAAGAAGATTGTCACGGAGAGGTACGAAGTCCCTCCACGAGCAATTGTTCTCGGTAATCCAGATTGGAAACCCTCGCTCCTCGGCCTTGTCGCAAATACATGTGCAGAAGAATTTGATCGACCGGTTTTCTTGTGGGGTAGAGATGGGGACAATGTCATCAAAGGATCATGTCGTTCGGAAGGTACGAGCAATATTGTAGAGATCATGAGGGGTGTTCCTGCGGGCGCGTTTATACAATTTGGTGGACACAAGCACTCAGGAGGATTTGCAGTAGACAATGAGCAGGTGCATTTTTTGGAAAAGCATCTGAATGAATCAGCAGAGAAAATTCATGATAAGAAAAATGCTGCCTCAGGAGGCGAAAAATCACCGGAAGATTTTGATGGTGAATACGTCGATATGGAATTGTCGCTCGACAAAGTTGATTGGAGGCTGCAAGAAGACATCGACCGGCTGGCCCCATTTGGTACGGGCAACTCGAAACCCATGTTCATGTTCAAGAAAGTGAAACCTTCCAGTATTCGCAAGTTCGGCAAGACGCAAGGGCATGTTGAAGTTGGTTTCAAAAGGTCGAACGGCACACCTCTTGCGGCAATCGCATTTTTCGCAGCCGATCAAGAGTGGGTGAAGGTATTGGAAGGAGATACGGAAAAGTTGATCGATCTTGTGGCCTCGATAGAGAAATCCATGTTCCGCGGGAGGAAGGAGTTGAGGTTGCGTATCGTGGACGTCATCATTTGACATTTTAGGATTATTTTGAATAATAAGGGAGAACTCTGTGAAAGGTTGAAATCATGAAAATAGTTATGTCCCTACTTGCGGTCTTAGTGGCACTGATTCCTCTGTGGATCTTTCTGCTGGCCCGGCTTCTTTTTCAGCCAGAAGGGTTTTGGCAAAATCTTGTACTGACAGGTTTGGGCATCTGGTTAATGGGCGCAATTCAGCTTGTTTTTCTTGTCGTATTGATGTTTGTGCTTATCGCCATCTGGGAGTAACTGCGGATGTTTCTTGGCGACTCGATATTTTGAGTCGCTTTTTTTGTATAAAATTTCAGATAAAAGCAGCAAAAAGGTATCTTTGTGATATTATCAGGTACATGATTAGCATCTTCACCGACGGCTCATCTCGCGGCAATCCTGGTCCAGGCGGATGGGGGAGCGTTGTTGTGAATGACGGGAAAGTCATCGAGCTCGGCGGTGGCGAGAAGCACACCACGAACAATAGGATGGAGCTCATGGCTGCAATCAGTGGATTGAGAGCGGTCCCCGAAGGAGCGCAGGCAAAAGTTTTTGCAGATTCGTCGTATGTGATCAATGGCATCACTAAGTGGGTGCATGGCTGGAAGAGGAATGGCTGGAAGACAAAAACAAAAGATGATGTGCTCAATGTAGATCTCTGGAAGATGCTTGATGATGCAGTTGCGAAGGTTGGTTCGAAGAATGTTGTTTGGGAATATGTGGGTGGACATATCGGTATTGTGGGCAATGAACGGTGCGATGAGATCGCAACAGCATTCGCTGATAGCGAGTCCCCGGTGCTCTACCAGGGCCCTCTCTCAGAGTACTCGATTCCGAATATTCTTGATGTTTCACACGATGAAATACTGCTCAAGGCAAAGAAGTCGAACTCTTCAAAATCAAAGTCAGGCGCGAAAGCATATTCATATGTAAGCTCGGTCGGTGGCAAGATAGAGATACATCGCACGTGGGTGGAGTGTGAGAAGAGGGTCAAAGGTGCCAAGGGCGCGCGGTTCAAAAAATCATTTAGTGCCGACAATGAAAAGGAAGTGATCAGCGAGTTTGGCGGTGCGTCATTTTGATAAATCGGAGCGTCATCATATTTCCGGCAATTTCTCATGAATCTCTCATGAAGATATTCTAAACTCCCCTCATGAGCAGGGGAGTTTTTATTTTCTGGAGTGTGTTTGTCGTGGCTGCTCTTGTGCGGTTGGTACTTTCTGCATCAGGGCAAAGGGAGGGTGTCATCGTGTGTGCAAAACAAGTTGTGTCCGGAAGTGGTGTCCTCACGCGAGAGCCAGAGCGCAAAGAAACGGGACAAATATTCGTTGTGCGCACAGGAGATATTTTTTCAGGTGGATCGATCTGTGCGAAGGATCTTCATATCCGTATGAAGACACAGCTCTATCCTCGGCTTGCGTATGGTGACCACGTGTCTTTTGAAGGGAAGATATCACAGCCGTTTAATTTCCGAAGTGAGAGTGGAAGATTATTTGACTACCAAGGGTATCTCGCAAAAGACGGCATCTTCTATGAGATCAAAAGTGCAAAGGTTGTGAAGATGGAAAATACGGATGGAAATATTTCTACCACTTTATTTTCTTTGAAGCGGCGATTCGTTGCAAATCTAGAACATGCACTTGGAGAACCATATGCGGCTTTGGCGGCAGGATTGGTAGTAGGAGAAAAGAGTGCGCTCGGCAAAGACCTGCTCGAAGATTTCCGTATCGTCGGGTTGATACATATCATCGTGTTGTCTGGCTTCAACATCACCATCGTCGGTGATGCGATGCGGCGTATGCTCTCATTTTTACCACGAGTCTGGGGCATCGTTGTGGGCGGTATCGGCATCATGCTTTTCGGTGTGATGGTCGGTGGGGGAGCGACGGTGGTACGCTCCTGTTTCATGGCAGGAGTCGCGCTGTCTGCAGACCTGATCCGTCGAGATTACCAGGTTATGCGAGCACTGATTTTCGCAGGACTCCTCATGATCATTCAGAATCCTACTATTCTCTTTCATGACCCTTCATTTCAACTATCGTTTCTTGCCACGCTCGGCCTCATCCTTCTGGCGAGCCCAATCGAGAAGAGACTCCTGTTTATTTCTGAGAAGTTTGGTATTCGGGGTATCGTAGCTTCGACGGTGGCAACACAGATCTTCGTTTCACCAGTCATCCTCTATATGATGGGAACGATGTCTGTTATCGGTATGGTCGTGAACATTCTCGTTCTACCTATCATCCCCATTACGATGCTTCTTGTATTTTTGACTGGTGTAGCCGGTTTCATCTGGTTTCCGGTAGCTCAAATCTTCGGTTGGGCCGCTCATCTGCTCTTATCTTACGAATTGTCCATGGTCGATATTTTTGCACGGGTGCCGTATGCATCCGTGAGTGTACCCATGTTTTCCAAGTGGTGGGTGGTGGGATTTTACTGTGTATTCTTCGCGGTATTCGTCTGGTTGAATTGGCGTGCGCGGAAGAAGCGTCTCGTTACTGTGCCTTCTTGAAATTTTCCTCGATGACTGCCCAGTTCAGGTTCTTGAAGAAATCCTCGACATATTGTTTCTTGCCAGATGGTTGATAGTCAGCGACGAAGGAGTGTTCCCACATATCGAGACCAAGTACGAGTGCACAATCTTGAAGCTGGCCCAAATGTTGTTCGTCGATCCAGGCGTTGAGGAGGCGATCGTCCTTCTTGTCGTAGTAAAGCATGGCCCAACCGATGCCGCGGGTGAGTGCGATTGATTTGAATTCTGAAAACCACGCCTCGAATGACCCCCATTCTTCGTTGATAGCTGTGCGTAACGGACTTACATCGCCCAGCTCTTTCGCACCACCTTCCAGGGAAGAGAAATAGATTTCATGGTTACGCATGCCGTTGTATTCAAATCCGAATCGACGCATGATTTCGCCGAGGGCGTAGGCGTTCTTCTCGGCGTCCTTCTTGTATTCTGCTATCTTCTCAAGAATAAGATTGGCGTGTTTTACATATCCCGCATAGAGCTTGAGATGTTCCTCGATAGTCTTGGTCGATATGCCGACAAGCGCAGGTACGGTGAATGTTTTTGGGGTGAATTGTTTCATAAATTGATTATATCACTCTCACGGTATCTTCATAGATTACTCACGCAGCCTTCATCGATGGTGGTTATGATATGGCTATGCCAGCAAAACTATCCTCGAAGCCCGTCATTATTGCGAGCGTTGCAACTGTTGCGGCATCTGTACTTGGTGGCTACATTTGGCACGAAGAACATCGACCATCTATCGCTGAGGCGTATGTATTCGCACTGAAGTCGGGGCGTTCGACGCTGATCCGGACTCCTGATGATCATCGTATCTTGATCGATGGCGGTGCAAACTCTGAGGTCATCAGGCACCTGAGCTCAGTCTTGCCATTCTATTCTCGTCGCCTCGATGCGGTTATCGCGACCAATACTGATGGCAAGAATGTATCGGGACTTGTAGACATATTGGAGCGGTATCAGGTTGACCGTGTGTATATTCCAGCTGTTACCGTGAGCAGTCTAGGCATATCGACATCAACTCATCTCGCGTATCAGGTTTTCATCGATACGATCGAAAGTAAGAGCATTGAACTCAAAGAGCTTGTGGTAGGGGATACGGTCTTCCTTGGAGATGTAGCTATAGAGGTATTATTCCCGGTCTCAGAGGACTCTTTCGTATACTCGAGAGCCAGTGCCCCGGAATTGGTCTTGAAAATTTCCTACGGAAACAGTTCCATCTTGATGATGAATGGTGTGAGCATTAAGATCCAAAAGCATATTGCCTCACATATACAAATGAAAGGTGGCGATGTTCTCGTCGTATCCCATAGCGCCGCTCCTGCGGCGGTGGCGTACGATCTGGTCTCTGAGGTTCAGCCGAAGTTCTTGGTGTATTCAAAAACGCCGTCAAAGTCGGTAGGGCGAACATTGTCCAGTGTCAGCAAAAAGATCGTTGATCCTCTGGCGGGCATCTTGGAGAAAGACAGATTCAACCTGAAGGAGGTGGGTACGGTCAGGATCTCTATGGATGGAGAAGATGCGGAGATAACAAAAACCGACTAGGAAGTCGGTTTTTGAGAGAGGGGCTAAAGAGATGCTTAGATTATGCCGGCCTTCTTGAGTGTGTGGTATGCGCCATTCTTCTGGATGGTGCGGAGGGCGCGAGTGGAGATAGTGAGGACCACTGTTTTCTTGAGTTCGGGAACGTAAATACGCTTCTTCTGGAGATTTGGGTGGCGTCGAACCTTGCCGCACGGATTGTACTGTGTTGCACGGGTGCGGTTCGAGTATCGTCCTCCGACGACTGAGCCTCTTTTGGTTATTGCGCATACTTTTGCCATAGGTAAAACATGGTATCATATTTCATGCGGATTGCAAGCAATTCCGTCCGAATATCGCCATGCTCACCATTCTTTCGATAGCCATCCTTATCCTCTCGATCATCATCCATGAGATATCTCATGGCTATATGGCAGATCGTTTGGGTGATCCGACGGCTCGTTTGCAGGGGAGACTCACCCTCAATCCGATCAAACATATAGACCCCATCGGTTCTATCGTTGTTCCACTCCTCACTTCTTTGGGCGGGTTCACCTTCGGCTGGGCAAAGCCGGTGCCGTACAATCCATACAATCTCAAGAATCAGCGTACAGGAGAATTCTTGATCGCTGCAGCTGGCCCGTTGTCGAACTTGGCCATCGCTCTCATATTCGGCACCATCATCAGATTCATAGCTGCTGGAGAGATGACACCCTTCATCGAAATCTCTGCCCATATCGTCATCATCAATATAGTTCTTGCGGTTTTCAATCTCATACCGATTCCTCCGCTCGATGGGTCCAAGCTGCTTTTTGCATTTTTGCCGAGCCAGTATGGACGTACCCGTATGCTTCTTGAGACATATGCGCCTATCTTGATCCTCGTCGTTGTCTTTTTCCTCTGGCAGGTTATTTCGCCTATAATATGGCCTATCTTTAGGGTTTTTACAGGAATGAGTCTTTGAGGTGACTGGTATCGTTGACATCTATCTAGATAGGTGCTATAATAGATAGCGGGTTGATCCTTGGTTTGCAGTTTGTCATGATTCTGCACACCAGTACATTTTTTACTTTTTCATCGGTTCCTCCGATGATTGTGTGGGAGGGCGTCGCGCGGATTATGTCCATGATCCGCAGGCGCCCTCTTTCTATTTTACCGGTGCAATCTTGCACCTTTTTTATTTCTCTGGTAAGGTGTTCCCACTGTCTCCTTGGGAGAACAGCGTTCGATTAACAACGCATTCTGAGTAATCGTCTAGGCATTCTCCGAGAGGGGACCTCAAGCCAAAGCGGTGAAGGATTCAGGGTGCTAACAATATTATAGGTAATGCCTACTATCAATCAGCTCACAAAGCGGAATCGTACCCGATTCACGCGCAAGTCGAAGTCTATTGCTTTGACGCGTACTTTTAATAGCATAAAAAACCACCCGATCTTCTTCCCAGCTCCGTTCAAGCGTGGAGTATGTGTGAAGGTTACGACCAAGACTCCGAAGAAGCCAAACTCGGCTATTCGTAAGATTGCTCGTGTTCGTCTCTCGAACGGTATGGAAGTCACGGCGTATGTTCCGGGTGAGGGACACAACCTCCAGGAACACTCAGTGGTTCTCCTCCGTGGTGGTCGCGTCAAGGACGTCGGTCTCCGTTATACAGTGGTCCGCGGCGTGCTCGATGCAGCAGGTGTAGAGAAGCGCAGGAAAGGTCGAAGCCAATACGGCAACAAGAAGCCGAAGGCAGCAAAATAATCTCCAACTAACATGCGAAGAAAACTAAACATAAAGAGAGAGATCAAGCCGGACATAAATTTCCAATCTGTGAAGCTTGGTAAGTTCACCAACTACATTATGGAATCCGGTAAGAAGAATATTGCCCGCGCTATCGTTGCTGACTGCATGAAGGAGATCAAGGAAAAGGCCAAGGTGGAGAATCCACTTGAAGTCTTCGAGCTTGCTCTCAAGAACACTATGCCAGCCATGGAGGTCCGTTCACGCCGTGTCGGTGGAGCGAACTACCAGGTTCCTCGTGAGGTCCGACCTGAGCGCCGCCAGGCTCTCTCGATGAAGTGGATCGTCGAGGCTGCTCGCAACAAGAAGGGTAAGCCTATTGCTATCAAGCTCGCTGAAGAGATCCTCGCCGCTTCAAAGAATGAAGGTGAGGCTATCAAGAAGCGTGAGAATATGCACAAAATGGCTGAGGCCAACAAGGCATTTGCTCACTTTGCTTGGTAAGGAATACTTTGGTTTCCTACAAAAAACGCCCCACTGGGCGTTTTTTCGTACCTTATTTTTCCGAGGATTTCTTGGTGTCCATCGCGTGTTTAACCTGATCCTTTGCCATGTCGGCAGCATCTGCGAGATCATCCTTGATATCCTTCCAGTGTGAACGCATGCGATTTGCAAGTTCCGATACTTCATCAGCATCTACGTCTTTCAAAGCGCGATACTTTTCTGCAGCAGTATCAACGATGTTCTGGTACCCTTCTTCCGTGAGCTCTTTGGCCTCTTCGATCTTGTCCATGACCTCAGCTTTCATTTTGAGCATCCAACTTTTTACTTTCCTGCGATTTTTTGAGACTTTGTCAGAGCCGTAGAGGTAGTATGCACCTGCGGCGGCTGCCGCGAGGGCGGCGAGACCGAACCCTATGGCTGTCTTGTGGGATTCGTGTTTGTGGTTTGTCATATGGTAGTTAAGGATTAGTATAATAAACGCACGCTGTACTCAATAGGACGCACAGAGTCTACCGTCCTTTCAGGTGCCTGAATATCCCGTAGAAGAAGCGTGCGGCAGCACCTAGATTGAAGGTGCCGCGCTTCACTCGATCTCGGAGCTCCTCGATGTCCTCGGCGATGAGGCCACTCCCAGTTTTCACGGTGGTGGCGATGTCCTTCAGCAAAGCGAGTATCTTGATGATGTACACCAAGGCGATGACTGCTCCGATGCCGAACAGGATGACGACGATGGTTGTCACAAAGAAGAATATGTCTGCGTGTATGAGGGTTTGCATATCTCCATAGTACTCCGTATTTTGAGAAAGGGAAGGGATGATCGCTGATAAATAAAAATCCCGCCGTAAAAACAGCGGGATGCTCAGGGGACACTTTTATTGACTGATTCCAAAAGTCGCCTTGGTTACAACCAATCCGTTTTGGGCCAGCAGGGGATTGAGATACTCTTCCATCAGCTTCCGGTATGAATCTTGCTGGGTCGCATCCAACGGATTGAAGAATTGAGCAAGATCTTTCGAATGCGTATTGTTCAGATCGTAGAATATTCTTTGTAGTACCAATTCGACATTTCTATCGATGCAGTTTTCTGTGGTAGTGGTGGTTGGTCCTCCGGATCGCTCGTTCATGGAGATTCTCGAAGGATCGGCCCCATAGAAGACCTGGGCATTCGTGACGCGTACGGAGACATGATGATCGAGAGTTCGAACCTTAGGGTTATCCGTCAGCAGACTGACGGTAGGCAGACGCCAAGGAGAGATGTCACCGCGCGGCAAGTTCGAATATTTCCCGCCTAACCCCAAGGTGAAGACTCCGTAAGGGTGCAAGACAATTCTTCCTTCTTTGTCGAGGGTGACGGGAATGTATTCGTACTTTGCAAACTCATAGATGAGCGGGGTTACAACCCACGTAATAACGCATAGCACGCAGACCAATACCGCAAGCAAATCGCGTCCGGTGTGCCACATGTCTCTCACCCAGTATTTCTTTTTTCGATCGAGCACTATGGCGATAAATATGATGGCGCAGATGACAAGTACAGACAAAGCGCAATAGGCCAAAAACTGAGATATGATAGGCATTTTCTTTTCGAGGTTTTCAAGTTTCTATGTATTCATGTTCCGCATCCGCGGACTGAATGTGTCTGGATGCTTTTTACCATAACTACACATGAATGTACAGGCGTTCCATTTGATTATTTCCGCCTTTTCCCGTATAGTACAAGCCACACAAAGCAAGCCTGCTTTTTTGTTTACTTCAATGAATAAAATGAAAAAAGTATTTTGGATAGGATTTACCGTAGGGATAATCTATTTTCTGGCGACATACTTATATGAAGTTTTCGCATTAGGGTGCCCTTGGAACCTTGAAGAATCAATGTGTGGCCTACTTGTGTATGTAGCCAGTTTACCATCTATACTGATAGTGGAAACTGCATTGGAAACATTAGGCGCACCAGATATAGTAGTGTATTCATTAGGTGCTGTACTTGATGGAATAATCCTAGGCCTTGTTTTTATTGGCATCCGTAGCATATTTAATAAATTATTCAGAAAATAACATGAACCGCGACTACCCACTCGAACGCATGCGTAACTTCGGCATCATCGCTCATATCGATGCCGGCAAGACCACCACCTCGGAACGCATCCTCTACTACACTGGCATGATCCACAAGATCGGCGAGGTGCACGAAGGGGAGACCACCACCGACTGGATGGAGCAAGAGCGCGAGCGTGGTATCACCATCACGGCCGCTGCCATCACCTGTTTCTGGAATCCGACCTACATGCGCGGACTCAAGAGTGCTGACGGTAAGGACGATCTCTCCAAGAAAGTCCGTTTCAACATCATCGATACCCCAGGACATATCGACTTTACCGTAGAGGTGAAGCGCTCTCTTCGCGTGCTCGACGGTGCAGTTGTCGTTTTTGACGGTGTTGCAGGTGTAGAACCCCAGTCAGAGACCAATTGGCGCTATGCTGATGAGGCCAATGTTCCTCGTCTTTGTTTCATCAACAAAATGGATCGCACAGGAGCTTCATTCGAGAAATCATATGCCTCCATTCTCGAGCGCCTCAACAAGCGTGCCGTTCGCTTCCAGCTTCCGATCGGATCAGAGGGAGACCATGTTGGTGTCGTCGATCTCCTCAAAATGAAGGCATATACCTTCTCAGGTGAGAAGGGTATCGATATAAATGAGAGCGAGATTCCGGCTGATATGCTCGCAGATGCCAAGAAGTATCGTGCAGAAATGATAGAGAAAGTCGTTGAAACAGATGATGTTGCTATGCAGAATTTTCTTGATGGAAAAGAAATCTCCAACGAAGAATTCAAGGTGATCTGTCGCAAGGCAGTTATCGCTAACAAGATCTTCCCGGTTTTCACAGGATCAGCCCTTAAGAACGTCGGCGTTCAGCTCGTTCTTGATGCGGTCGTTGACTATCTCCCATCTCCGCTCGATATGCCAGCTATCAAGGGTATCGATCCAAATACTGGCGGCGAACTCGAGCGCCACGCGTCGGATGCGGAGCCATTCTCAGCACTCGCATTCAAACTTCAGAACGATCCATTCGTCGGAGCACTCACATTCTTCCGTGTCTATTCAGGAACAATTGAGGCGGGAACCTATATATACAATGCCACAACTGGTAAAAAAGAGCGTCTCGGCCGTATCGTTCGTCTCCAGGCTGACAAGCGCGAAGAGGTCAAGAAGGTTTTCGCGGGTGAGATTGCAGCAGCAGTAGGTCTCAAGGATGCCCTCACTTCACACACCTTCTGCGATGAGGCAAATCCAATTGTCCTCGAAGTTATCAAGTTCATGGAGCCGGTCGTGTCTCTCCGTATCGAGCCAAAGACCAAGGCGGATCAAGAGAAGATGGGTATGGCCCTCAAGAAACTCGGCAACGAAGACCCTACCTTCCGCATCTCATCAAATCAAGAGACAGGGGAAACCATTATTTCAGGTATGGGAGAGCTTCACCTCGAGATCATGGTGGATCGTATGAAGCGCGAGTTTAGCGTGGAAGCCAATGTCGGTGAACCTCAGGTGGCATATCGTGAGACGATCATGAATACGGCCGAGGCTGAGCACAAGTATATCAAGCAGACTGGTGGTAAGGGTCAGTACGGACACGTTCGTCTCACTTTGAAGCCGATGGAACCATGGCCAGAAGGAGAAAAGATCCCTAAGAACGTCAAGCGTTATGATGACTTCGAATTCATCAACTCTATCAAAGGGGGAGTTATTCCGAACGAGTTCATCCCTGCAGTCGAAAAGGGTGTCCGTGAAGCCTTGGATCGCGGTATTGTCGCCGGATTTAAGATGGTGAACGTTTCCTGTGAGCTCACTTTTGGTTCGTACCACGATGTCGATTCATCAGAAATCGCCTACAAGATTGCTGCTTCTCAGGCATTCCAGGATGCTGCAAAGCGTGCCAAGCCGGTTATTCTCGAGCCGATCATGAAGCTCGAAGTCGTCTGTCCTGAAAAGTATATGGGAGACGTCAATGGATCCATCGCTTCCAAGCGTGGTCAAGTTGAAGGTTCAGAACCACGCGGTCAGGCTATTGCTGTCCACGCCAAGGTGCCTCTCTCAGAAATGTTCGGGTATACCACAGCACTTCGCTCTATGACTTCGGGTCAGGGCAGCGCGATGATGGAATTTGATCACTATGAGGTTGTACCAGGTAACGTTGAGAAGGAAATCGTCGAGAAGAGGAAATAACACACACCTCGATAGTATGCAAAAGGCCGCATTTGTTGCGGCTTTTTGCATGTAAGAAGGCTGTATATCAGGCGTCTTGTATCTACAGTGGCAACATGCCATAGTAATTACGGTGTCGGTTATCAGATGTAATATCTATATCTATTCTATGACTATCTCAAACAAGAATGTGGCACGATTGAGCGGGCTTATTTTCGGAGCAATGCTCGCGCTCGTAGCTTCGTCGTCGGTACAAGCGGCCGAAATAGCCGTTTCGGGTGTGTCCACAGACGTCAAAGCAACTATGCAACTCGGTCTCTCGTCGACATCTACAGGTCCAGGGGCAAATGTTGATGCTGCTGGGGATGTTCGTGTCTATAAGGGCGATAGCTCAAGCAGTACAGCCAACGATAAGAACAACAATCAGGAAACTTCTACTGATGTGGATCTTGCTGCAACAGTTCAGTCAGATGAAAATGTGACCAAGGTGGAGAGCGACGATGAGTCCGTGAGCTTGTGGTACAAAGTTCCTGCCAAGCTTTTCGGTTTCATACCGATGGGTATGACCGTGAGGACTACCGTTGGGGCTGCTGGCGAGGTGAAAGTCTCACATCCGTGGTATTCATTCCTTGTCAGTTCTGAGGATGATGATGCCGAAGCAGTCATTCAGACTGAGGTTAATGCAACACTGGGTGCGTCAGGAACAACTACTGACGGGGATGCCAAGCTGACCGGTGCCGCCAAGGCTGCATTTGTAAAGGCTATTCACAGTGGTCTCAAGAGTACGGTTGGAGCACAAGCCTCAGTTGATGCGTCAGCAGGAGCTTCGTATTAGTCGTCTGGGGATAACTCGAGTTGTCAGAATTTCGGAGAGTGGTACAATATCACCACTACCCAAGACATGTCTCAGACGAGACATGTCTTTCTCCGTTATCTGAGTACGACGGAGAGAGTTCATTAACAAGATCGTAACCCAATCAAAAAATATGTTGATCAATCATAAGGCAGCGTTTTCAAAGAGAGATTTTCAGTACATTATGACTCTCACAGCGCTCGCATGGATTACATTCACTATGCCAGCAGTTCAGGCAGCTATCGCGGGATAATCCCCGTCGCTGTTTGTGGGGAGGGAAGGGGAGAGCTATACTGGTGCAAGTAACATGTGTCGCTTTATCAAAATAGGTTCAGTAGTGTTTCTAATTTTATAGAATGAAAAAATCAATCTTCTCGTTCGTCATCCCGCTCGCGCTCTTCTCGCTGGCGGTTTTTGCTGCACCGGGGAACGTTGGGGCGCAGACCTATGAATGTCCGGTAGGGTATACGTGCGTTCCTGCGAGCACGAGCACTCCTACTATAACAGTACTTTCACCTAGTGGAGGAGAGGTGTATTCACTTGGTAAAGGAATACTCGTGACATGGACAAGTCAAAATATAGCATCAGACCAGTCTATGACTATTGGGTTGCGAAATACGGCGACGGGCAAAGATTACTGGGTAGCGGATACTCTCAATGATGGTAACGAGATTATTTCCGTAGAGAAGGTGTCAGAAGCTTTAGAAGCCGGCATGTATAAGTTATTTATAAAAACAGCCATTTTTATTAATGGCGATAGTATTCATGGTTGGAGCAATTCATTTACCCTGACCTCTTCGACAAATCCCCCGACTGTCCCTTCGGTTTCCGTATTCTCCCCAAAAGCCGGCGAGATACTGGTTCAGGGTACACAAATACACATAGGTTGGAAAATGAACCAGTTTCCGTTGACTCAAAAATTGAGGATTGATCTTATGGTAGTTTTGGGAGATGCTCAAAATGGCAATATTGGCAAACAAATAGCGCTCGATGTTCCTAATACTGGCTCCTACGTCTGGACCGTGAAGTCGATAGAGCCTTTCTTTGATTCTGAATCCAATAGGATGGTAACTCCTATAGGTAAATATACGATTATGGTTTCTTGTGCGTATAATGAAGCGGGGTGTAATATGACACCGAACTTCATAGAAAGTGGAGTATTTAATATCGCCTTCCCAGTTACCCCTGTCCCTTGCTACACCTTCTCCACTAACCTTCAGCTCGGTTCACGGGGCGCTGATGTCGCTGCTCTGCAGACATTCTTGGTTGCTAAGGGCTTCAAGATTTCTGATCTCTCGGTCGGCCGCGGTTCCGAAAAGGGTTATTTTGGTCGCTCTACTTTCGAGGCACTCAAGAAATATCAAGAGAGCGTTGGCCTTCCAGCAACAGGATTCTTTGGTCCTCTGACACGAGCCAAGGTTAATGCGGACTGTTCAAATCCGTCGCCAGCTGAAGTTACGCTCACTGCTCTTCAGGTTGGGTACGAAGGCCAGTATCCCGCCTTCACCATATCTGCATCGTCTGCAAATAAGGTTCCAAGCTATTGGGATTTGAAACTGGACTGCCCTAAGGGGGTCGACGCGATGATGAAGGGGGGAGGATGCGGTGCAACCTCACGTTTCATGGGATCTCTGCTCAACCTGACATCTCTCACATTCAATAATCCAGGTAGGACCGAGGCGAGAGTTACCGTTACGGCGTCAGCCTATGACACTGCGGGTGCGCGCATCGGTCAAGCGAGCATGCCTATAGTTGTTCCGGTCAATACGACTTTGAGCAAGAACTCAGTTAAGGTTACTCGTCCAGCAGCCGGTGAAGTGCTGAGCACAGGTATGCAGTACAAGATCGTTTGGACCACAAACTCTCTCGACAAAGACGCACTCTTTGACATCACATTGTTTGCAGACAATGGAAAAGGTTTGATTGCAGAAGGTCTTACGACGGCGCAGGCGAGCTGTACAGGCGTGAATTTTGAGAAAAAAGGAGGCCCTCTCTATACCTGTATTACAGGGTGGACACCGACCGAAGGGTCAGTGAAGGCTCAACTTGCTGTTAGCAAGCGCGGTACGAGCGAAGTTGGATATTCGGGTAGCTTTTCCATAGCATTCCCAGTGACTCCAGCAATAAACCTCGTGTCGATTCCGAATAGCTCAACTATTCCAAATAGTTTTGACTACGTTATTACTTCTGCGGGATCTGCATTTGATCGGATTGTGTTGCGTGCGGAATGTAATGACGGAGAAATTTCTATTGGATCAAAGGGGGGTATGTTCTGCGGAGAGAATATTACAATAAATCTCACCGCCCCGGCAGGCAGGTATGTATTTCCGGTCACTTTCGAAAGCAAGGATGGCAAGAGCCATACAGTTGGAATGACTGTGACGGCGTACACAGGTGCTAGTATCGTAGGTGCGGACAAGGACGCTGTGACTGTCACTCCATCTACAAATCCACCAAAGCCTGCCATTCACACAATTATTTCGCCTAATGGAGGTGAGACCTACAATACAGGCGACACCGTTAACATCAAGTGGAGCCCTTCGGGAACTTCTGGTGATACAGTGAAGATCGAAGTCGGCTATGTTCATCCTGATAGCACCTATCCTGGTGGCACATATGTAGAGGATTGGATTATTGATAAAACCGCGAATACAGGATCCTACAGTTGGGTCATACCTGAATATTATGGTACCGGTATCCGTACAGGTTCATTCTCAATCAAAGTTACTTCTGTCGCGAATGGCATGGATTATTCGGACAATAAGTTCACTATAAAACAGGGTGTTAACAGGCCAAACATAGTTGTTTCAAAGCCGGCTAACGGTGATGTGTATAAGAAGGGAGCTACGGTAAATATAGTGTGGCCATCTTCAGGTGATTCATATGGTGCTTCGTTGTTGAGGGTTGAGGATCCGTTGTTCCTCAGGTTTATGCTCAATACCGGAGGACTGAATGGTAATCTCACGTGGACGGTGCCTACGGATATACCAGATGCAAAGGATTACTACATACGAATAAACGAAGGAGTGTACCGCAATAAGACAGGGTACAGTGGTATCTTCTCTGTTGGTTCAGATGTGCCTCCAGCTCAACCTACCATCAATGTTGTCACCCGTCTTGGTGGCCGTGTCTTGTCTTCGAGCGCTACAAATCCATGCGTGTCGAGCCTTGCTGGTCCGACAGGGAACAATACTGCAGGCTGTGTACGCACACTCACCAATCAGGCTCCTGGTACATACTCGGTAGTCTGGTACGGTGGGTATCCTGCAGGAGCTGATACGAGCAAGAAGCCAGTCATCACAGGAGCCCAGACGCTCGGTAGCAGTCCGATAACCTTCTACATTGACTTCAGTCCAAAGCCGATCATCGAGGTCTACAATGGATCGAGCATATCTGCTTCTATCTGGGATGCAATCAATGAGTACTGGGAGAATAACCCATAAAAAGTCTTAAGGTGATCGTCGAACCCCCGCTTTGTTGCGGGGGTTTTCGTTACAAGGTAGACTGTAGCGACTATGCAGAACAATAATCAATCGAAATTGCAGGCGTACATATTCATCGGACGATCCGGGTGTGGCAAGGGTACACAGTCAGAACTCTTGACCAAGAAATTGAGAGAGTCTGACTCGAATATCAAGATATTGCATATCGAGAGCGGCAATGAGCTTCGCAAATTTGCCAAGGAGGAGAATTATACAGCCATTCAAGTCAAGAAAATCCTCTCAGAAGGAGGTTTGATGCCAGAATTCATCCCGGGATATTTGTGGGGCAAACTGTTCGTGGATGGATTCACGGGGAATGAGACATTGATATTCGATGGGACACCTCGCAAGCTCCTTGAGGCGAAGATCCTTGATTCACTTTTTCCTTTTTATGATATCGATAAGCCGTGGGTTGTCTATCTCGACGTGAACCACGAGGAGTCGACCAAGCGTCTCAAGGGACGTGGTCGATCTGATGATACTGAAGAGGCAATCAAGAGGCGTATGGAGTGGTATGAGAACGATGTTAGGCCTTCGGTTGAGTTCTACCGTGCCAATCCCAATGTGAGATTTGTCGACATCGATGGTCATCGACCTATTGACGAAGTACATGCCGATATTGTAAAAAAGGTCGGTTTGGTGTAATTTTGAGGGTGTGATAACCATCAAGACCAAAGAAGACATCTCCATACTCCGTGAAGGGGGTAAGCGTCATGCCTATATACTCAAAGAGGTCGCTAAGCTGGCGAAACCTGGTGTGCACGTAGCAAAGCTTGACGAGAAAGCTGTGGAACTCATCCATGAAGGAGGGGATACTGCGGCGTTTTTGAACTATCAGCCATACGGCGCATCTCGTCCGTATCCAGCAACTCTGTGCGTCTCGATCAACGATGAGATCGTGCACGGTATACCAACTGAGGGAGACAAGGTGCTCAAGGCGGGCGATATTGTCAGTATCGACCTGGGATTGATCCATAAGGAGCTCATCACTGATGGTGCTATAACAGTTGCGGTAGGTAAAGTTGCTCCGGAACTCGAGAAGCTTCTCATGGTAACCAAAGAAGCGCTCATGGCAGGTATCAAGGCTGCAAAGGCTGGGGCGCGAGTGGGAGATATCAGTAATGCCATACAGAAGATCGGTGTTGCTCATGAATACGGTATAGTCGAAGAATTGGCAGGACATGGTGTCGGCTATCATGTTCACGAAGATCCCTATGTGCCAAATTTCGGGCGTGCCGGAAAAGGTGATCTCCTGAAAGAGGGGATGGTGATCGCTATTGAGCCTATGTTCAATCTGGGCACCAAGAAGATCAAGCTCGATACTGATGGATATACCTACAGGACGGCTGATGGAAGTCCGAGTGCGCATTTTGAGCATACCGTGGTCATCACCAAGAGTGGTGCAGAGATTTTGACTGCGTAGTCTGATTACAGACGCAAGAGAGCACACTGTTTTCTGAGTGGTTATGTCGTGTCGGTACACTACACATCAGTATACCGTTCTGCATAACCACTCAGAAAACAGTGTGCTCTCTTGCGTCTCTGTACAACTAGTCCTACAATGACCCCATGACAACACACCCCAAAAAAGAACGTACGCTCGTAATCATTAAGCCTGATGGTATTCAGAGGACCCTCATCGCAGAACTCATCGGTCGGTATGAACGCATTGGCCTCAAGATGGTCGGTATCAAGATGATGGTTCCAACGGCCGAGCTCATCGAGAAACACTATACTCTTGATTCGGAATGGCGCGTGAAGACGGGTCTCAAAACCATAAAAGGGTACACCGATAAAGGGCTGACGCCTCCGGAGATGGATCCGCTCAAGATTACCGCCAAGATATTGACTCGACTCGTGGAATACATGACCAAAGGACCTGTCATTGCTATCGTATGGGAAGGTGCTCACGCAGTCGAAGTTGTGAGGAAACTCACGGGAAGTACCGAACCGGTTACTTCTGATGTCGGAACGATTCGCGGTGACTTGGTGCTCGACTCGTATCGTATGAGCGATGCTGATAATCGTTCCATCAGGAACCTCGTGCATGCATCTGGCACGGTCAAAGAAGCTGAAGATGAGATTGCGCACTGGTTCAAGAAAGAAGAACTCATCGATTACCATCTCGTCATGGAGCATATCGTCTACGATGTCGCTCTGGATGACATACTCGGGTAATGTGAGCTGTCAACATTGTCTCGTGAGGGAAAAGATGTCGTAACTGCACTGTGCACTTGCACTCTTGAATGAGAGGAATACAATGAGTACAGGTTACGAAGTATTAAATCCTATACCACATCTTTCGGGAGTCCAACGAATGCTTTGCATTCACATTAGATCGCACCTTGGTGTTGATCTTGCGGGCACCCACCTAGTGTAACTAGGTTAATAATACTTCGTAGCCGATCAAGAACCGTCCTCCAGAGGACGATTTTTGATTTATGGGACAAAAACGCATATACTTACCCAATGCGCACATATTTTTTCGCCCTCGTTATCCTCTCTGCAGTTCTCCTTGCGCATATGTTCGGACTCACCGGTGCATATGTAGATATAGATGGGTATGACATCATGATGCATATCCTGGGAGGAGTCGGTATCGGTCTTTTTGTAGCAGCTATCCTGAAACTTCATGGGCAACATGTGAAGCATCCACGATTGACTATCATTTTTTGGGTGATTATCGCGGGACTTCTGTGGGAGTTTTTTGAGATATATTATGACCTCATCGGATATCCATTTGGCACCAAGGGGTATTGGGTCGACACGATCAAAGATATGATCGACGATACTATCGGGGGAGCTGTCGTGGCCTGGATAACAAATAGAAAACACGGAGTTTAGTCCGAATAACGCATACGATCATGTCTACGAAACCAAGCATCACATTTTTCACCGGCGTCAGTACTGTCACCGGTGCAAACTTTTTGCTCGATACGGGGAGTTCGAGGATACTCATCGATTGCGGTATGGTGCAAGGGGAGCGATTTGCTACGGAAGAGAATGCCAAGCCATTTGGGTACGATGTGTCATCTATCGACGCCCTCATCATCACTCATGCGCACCTGGACCATGTGGGCAGGATCCCAAAGCTGGTGAAAGAGGGGTATCAAGGTCCGATCTACTCAACTCCAGTTACCCGCGAACTGGCCGAGCTTGTGTTGAGCGATGCGGTGGGTATCTTGGCTATGGATGCCAAGCAAAATGGTACGCTTCCTATGTATGATACCGAGGATGTACAGGCTACATTTCCGCTCTGGAAGACGATACCGTATCATGAGCAGACTGATATAACGGATGATGTCTCGGTGTTCTTGAAAGATGCGGGGCATATCCTGGGATCTGCGATGATTGAAGCGAGCATCAAGAGTCCAGGCAAAAATCCTTTGAAGGTACTTTTCACCGGTGATGTTGGCAATTCGCCAGCTCCACTCTTGTGTGACACGGAAACAGTAGGGGATGTGGACTATATGGTGATGGAGAGCGTCTACGGCGACCGCAATCACGAGTCGAGAGCGCAAAGACTCGACCAGTTCACCAAAGTTATCAATGACACTTTGAATCGTGGTGGCACACTAGTTATCCCTGCATTTTCGATTGATCGTACGCAACTACTTCTCTATGAGCTCAACAATTTGGTCGAGAAGAAACTGATTCCTTCAGTTCCTGTGTTCGTAGATTCTCCGATGGCCATCAAGGCGACGCAGGTGTATCAGGCTAATACAGAGCTTTTCAATGATGGGGTCAAGAAACAGATTTCGGGAGGTGACAATATTTTCGATTTCCCACACTTACAGTTCACTGTATCGCAGAATGAATCTCGTGATATTGAACGACTCAGTGGAGCAAAGATCATTCTTGCTGGCTCAGGTATGTCGGTGGGTGGCAGGGTGGTGAGCCATGAGGCGGGCTATCTTCCTGATGCTCGGAACACAATACTCCTCGTCGGATATCAGACGGCAGGATCACTCGGTCGCAAGATTGCTGATGGTTCTAAGGAGGTGACCATCCATGGTCAGAAGGTTCAGGTGAAAGCTCATGTAGAGACTTTGTACGGTTACTCTGCACACAAGGATAGTGATCACTTGGTTGATTTTGTTGCTACAGCATCAGATCGGTTGAAGAAGGCCTTTGTGGTGATGGGTGAGCCAAAGGCGGCGATGCATCTCGCACAGAGATTGAACGATGAGCTCGACATGGAAGCAGTGGTACCGGAAAGGTTGAAAGAGTACGAGGTCAAATAAAAAACGCCGAGAGATTCTCGGCGTTTGAGCTGGTGTGGTAGTTATTTCGGAATGTAAGATTTTTCGAATATGGAAGGAACATCTTCCCAGCGGTCGAATTCTCGGTATGCGAATCGTGGCAGGTTGCATTCTGTGATCATGGGAGTGGTCTCGTTTCCACGAGGAGCAACAGCCAAAACGAACGCAGGGTTCGGTTTCATGGTCACGGGGTGCCGGCGCGTGAGGCAAAATGCGACTTCCATACCCATGCCGGTCGAAGGACTCAGTGTCACAGCGATCATGGCGTCGCAATCCATGCATTGCTTATAGTCCCAGGTAAAGACAGTTCCTTTTTGAGCTTGCCGGTTGGCATCACTTCTGAAGTCGAGGACGTCATGTCCGCGATCCCGGAGTGTTGTCCTGAGTGTGAAGATACGATCTTTCATTTTCACCCATTCCGCCTCGGCCAGGCCTTTGATGGCACATCCGACATATATTTTCATAATGTTCTTTCTGTTGGTTATCCTTGGCCTAGACTAGCATCGAATAAGGCTCTGTCAATGGTATGCTATATGCATGATCCTCAAGAATGGAAGGCGGGTACAACTGATCGCTGAAGTGAAGGTATGCTCGCCTTTTGGTTTTACATCTGAAAAAAGCTGGGATGAACTGTTCATGATTGCTGAAAAAGCGGGCGATATGATTTCTATACATACTGATCCGCGTTGGGGAGGGTCTTTTGAGTTGATTCGAAAAGCGAAGTCATTGACGCAAAAACCGATTCTCGCAAAGGGAATACATGAGACGGATGATCTGGTTGAACAAGCTGTTCAAGCCGGCGCGGATCTTGTACTAGTTGTTGGTAGGGTGCCGCAAGTTCACATTGAGAAGTGCGTGATCGAACCCTACTCTTTAGAAGAATTGAAGACGATCCCGTATGACATAAAAGTGGTCTGGAATAGCCGTGATCTCAAGACGGGCGGACTGAAAAAGGAGACATTCGAGCAAACTCGAACGATATTTCCTGGTTGGCTGTGTCAGGCAAGCAATATCAAGACGACCGATGACATCAAAGAAGGTGCAGATGCGGTGTTGGTAGGGGAGAGGTTGGAAGGGTTTGTTGAGTCGTTGTAAATAAAAAATCCCGAGGCATTCTCGGGATTTTTCGTGTTACTTAACCTTGGCAACAATGCGTGCGAATGTCTCGGGCTTGAATTCTGCGAGGTGAGCGAGAGCCTTGCGATCGAGCTCAATACCTTTCTTCTTGGCAGCGCCAATGAACTTGGAGTATGAGAAACCGAGTGGACGGAGGCCGGCATTGATCTTCACATTGAAGAGGCGGCGCATGTCACCCTTCTTGTCGCGACGATGAGCGAAAGCGTAGGCACCAGCGTGCTGGAGGGCGTCGATTGCCATGCGCTCTTTCTTGGAACGACCAAAGCGCATACCTTTTGCGGCTTTGAGGACGGTGCGGCGGTATTTGAGGGCGTGAACTGCTTTTTTGACTCGTGTCATGGTAGTTGATTAAAAGTGATTATTGATTGACCAGGAAGCGGCTCTTGGCTTTGTTATCCATATGGATAACCGTCATGCGCTTCTTGTTGCCGCTGGTACGGCTGCGTTCCTTGGCATTGAAATGGTTCTGACCAGCCTTGCGCGCCAAAATCTTGCCATTTTTGGTGACTTTGAGACGCTTCAGGTATGATTTGTTGGTTTTGATTGTCATGGTAATTGTTCTTATTTCTTTTCGATGACGATAGTGAGTCCCTTTGGCCCCTTGGTGACATCCTGAGCTATCTTGTATTCGACGGTGATCAGTTTGAGCACACGATCGAGGCGTTCCTTGAGGAAGTTAAGATCCATGTACTTGGAACGCCCGATGAGGAAGAGGTCTACTTTGACGCGGTTACCTTCGGCGAGCCACTCAGAGACCTTCTTGGCCTTGAGTTCGAGGTCGTGTTCTCCAGTGCCGATCTTGACCTGGACGATCTTGAGCTCGCTTACCTGGACTTTGGCCTTGGCAACCTTCTCCTTCTTCTTTTCATCGTACTGATACTTGCCGTAATCCATGATCTTGGCGACCGG
>ERZ1292625.565-Hain-H41-01um-R1-565-length-54318-cov-13_pt1 | contig 54318 bp, 47 predicted proteins | sample MGYA00564400_ERZ1292625 | MGnify/ENA primary metagenome ERZ1292625 (study PRJEB36523, sample SAMEA6512639) | groundwater metagenome | collected 2019-01-08 | study: AquaDiva: Metagenomics assemblies of 32 groundwater samples | reverse complement strand
TCGCCATGCGATCCGAGCATCTAGTTGGTGCCTCTTGGAATAGAGAAGTCCAACCACGCCGTGGCGGCGTGAAGCGAAATCGCAGCGTTGAATCCGCGAGGGTTAACGTGAAGGGTGAAAGTAGCAGTATGTAGCGTGAACGCCAGTTTGTGGCACCTAGAGTGGGAGATCCCGCGAGTACAGGGAGAATCCAGCCACACCAAAGCTCTAGGTGTGTAGTGGCGTCGCGATACCTATACACAGATGTTCGGGTTACCGTGGGAGATCTGAAATGTTCCTCGGGGTATACTAACCTCGAGGTATGTGGATAAGTAATTATCACAAATGACATGTCAGAAGTCAGCAGAGGTCGTAGTACTCCGGTATGAAAGGAAAGCGCAATCCGCGCCTCCTCGAGCCAGTGGGGAAGGACCGAATTCGTAGAGAGCCGCTCGATGGCGCCTATGTTGCCGGATTTATTGATGGAGAAGGTTCCTTTTCTATCAGTATCGGCAAACATAAAACGCTGTCGAGAGGACTTGAAGTGCGTCCAGAATTTGAAATTGAATTACGTGCGGATGATCGAGAAATTCTCGAGCGGATCGTCGTAAGTATTGGCTGTGGGAAAATCTATGACTGCTCGTATGAGCGGTACGGATGGTACCCGCATGTTAAATACAAGGTTATGAGTACGCGTGAGATGGAAGAGATTCTCTTCCCGTTTCTCGATTCTCATCCGCTCCAAGCGAAGAAAGCGAAGTCGTATGTTCTCTTCAAAGAGATCGTACTCTCGTATCGGCGCAAGGAGCATCTCACTGATGCCGGGTTCAACAAGATTCTGTCGATGCGCGATCAATTACGAGCTCTCGGTAAGAAAGCTCGTACCTACGGAAACCGCTAGGGTGCAGGAAAGCTGCTTGCCCAGTGGTGTTTGTCAGTGTGGTAGTAATATCACAACACACAAAATACCGCCCGTCAAGTCAAGGGAGCTGGGGGTGCCCGAAGGTCTGCCTTGCGCAGGACTACGGCAAATTCAGTGACAAGGACTAAGTCGTAACAAGGCACGGGTAGCGGAAGCTGTTCGTGGAACATATCCAATTGGAACCGATGTCGCTCGAAAGGCACATCATGTCGATACCCGCCCTTTCTCCAAGAAAGGGCGGGTGAGAAATAGTAGTCATCTCTAACTGCTACTCGAGTGCCGGCCTAAACCAATTGCTTGCAATTGGTCGGCCCGAACACGTGCAAACGTGTTTAGGGGGAACGTAATCCGGCGGTTGCTTGAAGGCCACACGTGAGCCTTCAAGTGAGACAGAATAGGCGGAACAAAAGGCATCTCACATCTTTTTCTCATACTCAAGCAAAACGCCCCGACAGGGGTGTTTTGTGCTTGTTGCAAAGCATTACTATTAGGTGTAGAGTCCGCGACGGACCCTCAACCAAACTAGGAGCAACGTCCATGCCGCAGATCATCAACACCGCCCTGCTTCATGCCCTCAATCCCGACTACGCAGATGCCATCGCGCGAGGCGAGCCGTGGGCGATCAAACACGCCATGCGGGTCGACTCGATCAACCGTGGCGAGCCCGAACGGATGCGTCGCGAGTTCGACGGCCAGCCAAGGAAATGGTGCGGCGAGGCTTGTGGAAGCCCCGAAGGGTGCATCGTGTGCACTCTTCCGGAGAAGCCAGATGTGGCGCGCACCAACCGTCGCTACAAGCCCGACTAGGGCGGTGAGACCACCGCAGTGCGAGGCCCGGGAGCGATCCCGGGCCGTCGTTTTTACAGGTGGAAGAAATACGAGTTTTTTGGTACTATACTCATGTTCCACCAATGCACGCTTAGCTCAGCCCCGACGCCATCAGATGGAGTCGGGGAGCCGACCGGAGCGTCGGCTTTGGTAGAGCAAAATGTGCGAATGCACGCTTAGCTCAGTTGGTAGAGCACCCGACTGATACTCGGGCGGTCCTAGGTTCGACTCCTAGAGCGTGCACAATAAAAAGCAGATCAGTCAGAAGACCATAATGGGGGTAAGTGCACCTGTACCCTATTCTTATCTTATACTAGGCATAGTATCCACTACCCATAACCTCACAGTCCTCTATGGAAGAAAAGTCCAGCACACAGTCTTGGGAAGGAAGGTTCGCGTGGATGAAACAGCGTATCCCGACCCCAGACGGTCTCGTAATCATTCTGTTGTTTTTTGTCGGCGCGCTGCTTTCTATACGTACGATGAACTCGTTTGAGCCTGCCTTGGTTATCTATGGAGTTAGCGCGGCAGATGAGTCAGCCGCCGCTATCCCAAGAGGCGGGGTCACCGACCGTGCCACCGACCGCATTCTCGTGAAGTTTAAGAAAAGTCTCCCCGAGCAGGCACAGTCGGCGATCCTTGCGCGCTATAACTTAAGTGAGAAATCAAACCTCCCTCATATTGGGGTGAAGATTATCTCGATCCCTTCAGGCACGACTCCCGAGGCAGCGATCGAAGGTCTGAAGCAAAATGAAAAAAATAATGTTGATTTCGCTGAGGTTGACGCACTCCTAGAGCCAGATTACATCCCGAGTGACCCGCTCGTGGGCTCGGAGTGGCATATTAGTAAAATTGTTGCTCCAAACGCGTGGGATAGCGCAAAGGGATCCGGAGTAACGATCGCCATTCTCGATACGGGCATTGACTGCACCCATCCAGACCTAGCGGCAAACTGTGTACCCGGACGGAATGTTGTCAGTAATAATAGCGATACGGGTCCTGTCCACCCCCACGGAACATACACAGCGGGGACGGCGGCAGCAGTGGGGGACAATCTGAATCAAATGGCGGGAGTCACCTATACGTCTAAAATTATGCCCGTCCGTATCACCAATGATTCAACAGGTTATGCGTACTGGTCGGATATTGCCAATGGGGTCATTTGGGCAGCCGATCATGGCGCAAAGGTGGTAACCAATAGCTATGGTTCTCATGTGAGCAGTACGGTGCAAAGTGCAGCATCCTACCTCAACTCGAAGGGGGGCCTCATGTTTAATTCGGCCATGAACAGTGCAACTCTTATGACCCAGGACAATCCACCCTCTATGGTCACCGTTTCAGCGACCGACCAGAATGACTCCTTAGCCAGTTTCTCTAACTATGGAACACCGATCGATCTTTCAGCACCGGGGGTCAGTGTTATGTGTACGACGCCTGGAGGGGGGATAGGCTCGTGTTCAGGGACATCGTTTTCAGCACCGATAGCCGCAGCTACGGCTGCTTTAGTATGGTCAGTTAAACCGTCACTCTCACCGAGTCAAGTAGAGAGTATATTAAAATCGACAGCTCAAGACCTTGGGTCTACTGGTTGGGACCAGTATTACGGATGGGGAAGAATTCACGCCGGGAGGGCAGTACAGGCGGCACTTGGTACGGCCTCCGATACGACACCGCCATCTGCGCCGACTGGTTTAGGTACCTCCACGTCAGACTCGAGTTCCGTTACGCTTTCTTGGACAGCGTCAACCGATAATGTTGCTGTCGGTGGGTATGCCATCTTCCGTAATAACACCAAGATTGGCACTACCGCAAACGTCTCGTATACTGACACCTCTGTTACCGCTGGAGCGACCTACACCTATGTGGTTTCCGCATATGACTCGTCGAACAATGTTTCTCCTAGCAGCAATACCCTTTCGGTGACCATCCCGATGCCACCTCAAACCCTTTCAGTCTCAACCGTCTCGGCGATAACACAGAAAACCTCCGCCACGGTGAGTTGGAATACGAATGTGACCTCGGTCGGTACTGTCTACTATGGTACAAGTGCTGGAAACCTGACGCTAACCGGAACTGATACTACTAAATCAACCGCGCACTCGATCCTCCTGACCGGGCTCGATGCGAAAAAGCAGTACTACTATCAAGTCCGTGCCACGACCCCCGACAGTGGCTTGAGCGCGAATTCTGGCGTACAGAGCTTCAGAACAAGAAACCGCTAACTCGGCCATTTGAGACGTAGAGGGCGCGCGTGCACAAGACGTGCTGGTGCGCTAGATTTAGCCTATGGACGCTCCCACACACTTCCGCGGCAAGCGTATCACCCTTATGCGGATCGGGCTTTTGGGCCGTGGGATAGGGGACGCTGCCTATCTGGCAGAGTGCGGCGCTGACGTTTTGGTGGTTGATGATGCCTCACAGGAGGTGATGCAACCCGCGGTCGATGCGTTGAAAGCGTTCAAAAATATTACATTCAAATTTGGCCCGTACGACCTCAACGATTTTAAAAATTGTGACCTCGTACTCAAAGGTGCGGGCACTCCAATCGACTCTCCTGAAATTGCAGAGGCGAAGAAAAATGATATTCCCGTGCGGATGAGCGCCGATCTCTTTCTAGAATCGTCAGGCGTTACGTGTGTGGGCGTCACGGGCACGCGCGGTAAGTCGACCGTGACGCACATGATTTTCGCAATTTTGAAAGAAGCAGGGAAGAAGGTGTTGCTCGGAGGCAACATTCGTGGCGTCTCCAATCTCGAGTTGCTTAAAGAAGTGACGCCAGAGCATGTTGCCGTCCTCGAGCTTGATAGCTGGCAGTGTCAGGGCTTCGGTGAGGCGCAGATGAGCCCGCACACTGCAGTCTTCACGACCCTCTTCGCCGACCACATGAATTATTACAAGGAGGACTTGAATGCGTATCTCGCGGACAAGGCGAATATATTTCTCTACCAGCACGAAGAGGACACGCTTATACTCGGCAAGCAGTGCGCGCCCATTGTTATCGACCGCTATGGCGAGCAGATCGAGGCGCAGACGCAGGTGATCGACGAGACCAAGCTCCCGGACACGTGGATACTGAAAGTCCCAGGAATGCACAACCGCTATAACGCTGCCCTGGCGCTCGCTGCCGCTCGCGCGCTCGGCGTCGCTGACGAGGTGAGCCGCGCGGCGCTCGCGGCCTTCAGTGGCGTCCCGGGCCGCCTCGAGCTCGTGCGGGAGGTCAACGGGGTGAAGATCTACAACGACACCACAGCGACCACGCCCGAGGCGACCCTCGTCGCGCTTGCCGCGCTCGGCACCGAGCGCACGGTACTCATCATGGGTGGCAACGACAAAAATCTCGACATGACCGCGCTCATCGAGAAGGTGAAGGAGGTTAAGCACCTCGTCCTACTCGCCGGCACCGGCACGGAGCGCATTAAAGATCAGCTCGATGCAAAAGGTATGATATATCATACCTTTGCGGAAGCGGTGGCAGACGCGGTGAAGGCCGCCGCGCCGGGCGACACGATCCTCTTCTCGCCCGCCTTCACCTCGTTTGGTATGTTTAAAAACGAGTTCGACCGCGGCGACCAGTTCAATGCCCTCGTCAATGCACTATGAATGAAGTTGATACCAACGCGAAGATTATTTGGGACTACATGCTCATGCATCATGAGCTGCGACCGATGGATGCAATCTTTGGACTCGGGACGCACACCACGCTGGTTGCAGAGCGTGCCGTAGATCTTTTCCTTGCCGGGTACGGTAACTACCTGATCTTTGCCGGTGAAAGCGGTGAGAAACACGGCAAGACACGTCATTTTGATAAACCTGAAGCAGAGGTATATGCGGACATTGCTCTCCAGCGCGGTGTTCCCAAGGAGAAAATTATCATCGAAAATAAATCCACCAGCACTGGCGAAAATATACTCTTCGTCAAAAAGCTACTTGAGGATAAGAATCTCGATATACACTCATTTATTCTTGTGCAGGAACCATATATGGAGCGACGCACCTATGCGACTTTTAAGAAGCAGTGGCCAGAAGCTGAATGTGTAGTCACTTCACCAAAGATGTCATACGAATCTTGGGCCACTGAAGCTCGAAGCAAAGATCGTTTTATTGATACGATGGTAGGCGATTTACAAAGAATAAAAGAATACTCAACTCAAGGTTTTCAGATACCCCAAGAAATTCCTAACGAAGTATGGAGAGCATTTGAATATCTGGTCGCGCAAGGTTTTACTCGTCGGCTGATCAAACCGTAATATGAAAAAGATTCATTTTGTGGGGGTTGGAGGGATCGGGATGAGTGCTTTGGCGCAGTACTATGCTGATCATGGAGCGGAGGTGACGGGGTCAGACCGGGAGGCGAGTCCGGTGACGGAGCTGCTTCAGAAGAAGGAGATCAGGGTGGTTATCGGCCAGCAGGCAGACAACGTTCCCGCCGATGCTGAGCTGCTGGTCTACAGCGATGCGGTGCCGCCTGAGAATAGCGAGCGCGCGCGAGCGCGCGAGCTCGGGATTACCGAGCAGTCGTACTTTCAGGCGCTTGGGGCGGTGACGAAAGAGAAGAAGACCATCGCGGTCGCGGGGACCCATGGCAAGACGACCACTACGGGGATGATCGCCAAAATCCTCGCCGACGCAGGAGGGTCGCCGACCGCGATCGTCGGGTCTATTGTCAAAGACTTCGGCAGCAACTACCTGCATGGGGATTCTGAACTCTTTGTCGTTGAGGCCGACGAATATAAGGCGCATCTTCTGGAGCTCTCGCCGACTATCCTCGTGATAAATAACCTCGAGTGGGATCATACCGACTTCTACCCCTCACTCGCAGCGATGCAGGAGACGTTTAAACAGGCGATCGAGAAGGTACCCTCTGAGGGCGTCATCGTGACGAACCCTACGAATCCAAACATCGCGCCTCTTCTCGTGAATGCGAATGCAAAGGTTGTTGACTACACCAAGGAACCCTCCTACACGCTGCGGCTCCCGGGGGAATTTAATCAGAGTAATGCACGGGCGGCCGCAGCGGCCGCCCGTGCGGCGTACCCAGAAATCACTGAAGATTCTATCGCGACCTCACTCTCCCACTTCCACGGCACGTGGCGTCGTTTTGAATATAAAGGTAAGACCGCCAAGGGTGCCGAGGTCTACGACGACTACGCGCACCACCCGACCGCTGTGCGCGAGACACTCCACGCGCTTCGCGCAAAAACAGAAGGTAAGATTATTGTCGCCTTCCACCCCCACCTCTACTCGCGCACGCGCGATCTGCTCGATGAGTTCGCCACCGCCTTTACCGATGCCGACACCGTGCTCATCGCGCCCATCTACGCAGCGCGCGAGGTCGACGACGGCAGCATCTCGAGCGAGATTCTCGCCGCGCGCATCAGTGCGACTGGCGTTGACGCACAGGCAATGAGCTTCGACGATATCGAGAAAACACTCCAAGAAGTGCCCGCAGGCGACACCATCATGACCATGGGTGCCGGCGACATCTACAAAGTCGCCGACGATCTCGTCGCACAAAAGTAATATGGGTAAGCTCTCAATCGTCGCGACACCGATAGGGAATATGGAGGACATCACGCTGCGCGCTCTGCGGACGCTCAAGGAGTGTGATGTTATTTATGCCGAGGACACGCGCGTCATTTCTAAACTCCTTACGAAATACGGACATCGTAAGTCCGTATTTCGGCTTGATGCCGCAACGGAAGTAAAAAAAGCAGAAGAGATTATTGCGCGGCTCGAGGCAGGGGAGCACGTTGTTTATGTCTCTGACGCCGGCACGCCGGGAATAAGTGATCCGGGCGCGCGCCTTGTGGCGCGGGCCCCCCCGAAGCGGGCGCGACCATCGAAGCGATCCCGGGCGCTTCGGCGCTTACCGCCGCGCTTTCCATTGCTGGACTCGACACGGACCACTTCACCTTTCTTGGCTTTCTCCCACACAAAAAAGGGAGACAGACGGCGCTTGCGGCCCTCGCCGATAGCAAGATCCCCGTTGTCCTCTATGAGTCCCCGCACCGCATTTTGAAACTCTTGGAGGAGTTATCGCTTCTGGGCGAACAACGTCGCGTTGTTATAGCCCGTGAGCTCACCAAGGTGCATGAAGAAGTGCTCACGGGCACGCCTGCCGAGCTCCTCGCGCACTTCACTGCGCACCCTGACACCGTCCGCGGCGAGTTTGTGGTCATCGTGACCCCCTGATATACTTGGCTCATGTCACGTACTAGTACCCTTATTCTTCTTGGCGTTTTGATTATCCTCACTCCCTATTCAGGTCTGCCGATCGCGATCCGCACCCTGCTTGAAGTCGTCTTTGGTGCGCTGGTTGCCGGTATCGGTCTCCTCATACGCACCCGTGAGATACAGAACGTGGCCTCCGCCGAGCCGCCAGCTCCCGCTCCAGAGAGCGAACGAGCCGAGCTCGAGGCGCTGCCCCAGAGCGTTTCTCCCATTTGATTTGATATACTAAGCGCAATGGAGAATCCAGAGCGCGTCACTTACTTCGCCGCGACCGACAGCCGCGGGAAGTTTGTCCCGTTCGGCATTAAGTCAAAGGACCGTGACCGTCACATGTACGTGATCGGGAAAACCGGCATGGGCAAGTCGACCATGCTTGAGAACATGGCGATCCAAGATATTCGAAATGGTGAAGGACTCGCGTTCATCGACCCGCACGGTGGGACTATTGAGCGCCTGCTCGACTATATCCCGGAAGACCGCATCACTGATGTGGTCTACTTCGCTCCGTTCGACATGGATCACCCCATCGCGTTCAATGTGATGGAGGACGTGGGCTATGATCGCCGCCACCTCGTGGTCTCTGGCCTCATGGCCACGTTTAAGAAGATCTGGGAAGACGCGTGGAGCGCGCGTATGGAGTACATCCTCACCAACACGCTTCTGGCTCTCCTCGAGTACCCGGGCGCAACGCTCCTTGGTGTGAACCGCATGTACACCGACAAGGAGTACCGCACCAAGGTGATCGACAATGTGAAGGATCCGGTGGTCAAAGATTTCTGGCTCAAAGAGTTTGCCAATTATGGCGACCGTTATACACAAGAAGCGACTCCTGCTATCCAAAATAAAGTCGGCCAATTTACCGGCAACCCGCTCATCCGCAACATTATCGGGCAACCCAAGTCCTCCTTTGACATTCGTACGATGATGGATGAACGCAAGATCCTCCTCATCAACCTCTCAAAAGGGCTCATCGGAGAGACCAACATGAACCTCCTCGGCTCGATGCTCACCACCCGACTCTTCCTCGCGGCGATGAGCCGTGCTAATGCGCCCGCTGCCGAGCTCGCCAAGCTCCCGCACTTCTACTTCTATGTGGATGAGTTCCAAAACTTTGCCAATAAGACCTTTGCCGAGATTCTTTCCGAATCCCGCAAGTATAAGCTCAATCTCGTCATCACCCACCAGTACATCGAGCAGATGGAGGAGGAGGTGCGTGATGCGGTTTTTGGCAACGTGGGGACCACGGTCGTCTTTCGCGTTGGTCCGTTTGATGCCGAAGTCTTGGAGACGATCTTTATGCCCAAATTCACCAAAGAAGATATTGTGATTCTTGATCGACGCCAGGTCTATATCACCCTCATGATCGACGGCGTGGGCTCGGCACCCTTCTCGGCAGTGACCATTCCACCCATTGAGCCGCCGTCCGTTTCTTACGCCAAGCAGGTCAAGGAGGCGTCGCGCGCCCACTACACCACCGCGCGTGCCACGATTGAGAACGCCATCCTTGAAGAGCTCGCGACGAGTACGGCGGCACCTGCGCCCTTCGACGCACGAATGAAGAAGAAGCCGGTGAGCAATCAAGCGTCCGCGTCACACCCTCCGTCGGTGCGCCGCCCCGAGGCGCGCCCACCCCAGCAGCACCAGACACCTCAACCAAAGCGGCAGGAGTCGCCTCCGCGTGAGTACCCGCCTGCTCCGGCAACCAAGAGCGCTGAAGACCTGAAGGCCATTCTTCGCGCCATGACCGAGAAGCACTCGGGAGAAAAGGAGAAGCGAGAGAGCGCCCAGAAGAGCGAGCTCAAGCACACTCTGGTGGAGGTGGTTCATAAGAATCCGCCCCCCCTAGACAATCCGCCAAGCGGATTGTCGGGCGAGCGTTCTGCACCGCAGAACGCTATAGCCGCGCCCAAGCCCGTACCGGCCGCCGCGCAGACGCCACCCCCCGAACCTGTCTTTGAGGCAGAGCGACCATTTGAAGTCCCTGAAGAGAAGCTGAAGAAAGTGCTCAAGGGAGAGGCATAAGAGCCCATGCGCGCCCTCACCCTCCTCGCGCTCACACTCCTCACCCCCAGCATCGCGTTTGCCGCCCTCGTTAATATCAATACCGCTGACGTGGAGCTCCTCGACACGCTCCCGGGTATCGGACCCGCCAAGGCAGCGGCGATTATCGACTACCGCACGCAGCATGGTCCTTTTGCAAAAATTGAAGACATCCAAAATGTGAGCGGCATTGGCCCGAGCACCTTCGCTGAGATCAAGCCCTTCATCACCGTCGGTGACAGTGGCAGCGTGCCGCTACCAACGGCGAGCTCGACTCCTACGGGCGGCGGCGGGAGTACCTACGTGCCACCGCCCTCGGCAATTACGGCCACCTTGTACGGCCCTCATGATGTGTTCGTGCACGTACCGTTTCGGCTCCACGCGCAAGTGACTGTCAAGGGAGGCGGAGTCGACCCGCTGGCCCAGATCGCGTGGAGCTTTGGAGACGGATCGTCACAGACCGGGACCGAAGTCGAGAAGGTCTATCACTACCCGGGTACGTACCTCATCACGATGCATGCACGTGATGGGGGCGCCAAGGCAAGTGACGAGCTTCTCGTCACCGTCCGTACAGCCTTGGTCGAGCTGCGTACGTCTGGAGAGGGAATCACGCTAGTCAACAATACTGACGAGCGGATCGACCTTTCGGGCTGGCGCCTGCGCGCCGACTCGAGCTCCTTCCGTATCCCTGACGGGACGATCCTCATGCCCCACCTAGGCACCTTGTTCCCTACGAGTATCACCAATCTCCCGGTGGTCGCTGATGTGACGTTACTCTACCCAAGTGAGGTTGTCGCTGCCGTGGGTGTGCAACCTTCTCCTGTGGTGACGCGTTCTCAATTAGTACAGACAGAAATTACCAACGTAGCTCCAGCTCCCCATGTTAAACCAGTGATTGCCCCCGCAGCGGCGAATGAACTCGCAGCTGCGGGGGCCCTCGTTGCTCCTCCTGACGAATCGGCCGCGACCGAGACGCCCACGAGCTCCACAGAACCCTTCCGATCGCCTCTGGTTGTGGGACTGCTCGCGGTGATTGCGGTCGCGGGCGGGGCATTTATTTTTTCTCCAAGCTCGCATAAACCATAGTTTTACCGTACTCTCTACCCATGTCTGACTCAAAAACCATACTTGTCACTGGCGGTGCGGGCTTTATCGGCTCGCATCTCTGTGAGCGCCTGCATACCGAAGGGCACCGGGTCATCTCGCTCGACAACTACTTCACCGGGAGCCGCGAGAATCATGTCTCGGGGGTCGAGTATCGCGAGGGACATGCTAAAGATATTGCACAGCTCATTCCCGAGACACCTGATCTGGTATATCACCTCGGTGAATATTCGCGCGTTGCACAAAGCAAGGAAGAACCAGATGTCGTGTGGGATCTCAATCTTGTTGGTACCACTGCAGTTCTTGAATACTGTCGCAAGAAAAAGGTAAAGCTCGTGTATGCGGGCTCTTCGACTAAGTTTGCTAATGAGCGCGCTGATGGCACCGCCGGCCGCGACCTCTCGCCCTATACGTGGGCAAAGGCGGTCAACACCGAGCTCGTGAAGAATTATGGCGCGTGGTATGACGTGCCCTACGCGACCGCCTATTTCTATAATGTCTATGGTCCGCGCGAGCTCTCTGGGAAGTACGGCACCGTGATCGAGCTCTTCAAGCAGAAGTATCTCGCGGGCGAACCGCTCCCGGTCAACAGCCCGGGCACTCAGACGCGCACCTACACCCACGTACTCGATACGATCGATGCGCTTATGCTCATTGGTAAGCACGGCGCGAGTGAGGAGTACGGCATCTCTTCAGACGACACCTACTCGACAAGAGAAGTTGCGGATCTCTTTGGTGGCGAGATCGTGATGATGCCAGCACGCGCAACTAGCCGCCCCTCTACCCCGACCGATAATAGCGCCGCGCGCGCACTCGGCTGGGTACCGAAGCGCTCCCTCAAGGAGTATATCGAGGCGTGCAAAGTGGCCCGGGCATGAAGCGGGTCTTGATCTTCTCGCTCGCATACTACCCATCTCATGTGAGTGGAGCAGAGGTTGCGGTCAAGGAGATCACCGATCGGGTAGACCCCGGCGACATCGAGTTCTCGATGGTCACGCATCGCTTCAGTGCCGACGCACCGTCTGAAGAGCAGATCGGGAATGTGCACGTATATCGCGTCGGTATCGGCCCGAGTTATCTCTCCAAGATACTCTTTATCCCGCTTGCGGCGCTCAAGGCGCGCGCGCTCCACCGTGTGCACCCCTTCGACGGGGCGTGGGTGATGATGACCTATATGCTCCTCCCGCTCATGGTTGCCCGTATGAAAGGCGTGCGTGTCCCGTATCTACTCACGCTCCAGGACGGCGACCCGTATGAGAAAGTCTTTGGGCGATGGTTTGTCCGCCCACTTGCACCCCTTTTAAACGCCGGGTTTCGCAAGGCGACCGTGATCCAGGCCATCTCGCACTCTCTCGCAGAGTGGCCCGCGCGCCGAGGCTCCACACGGCCGGTCGTCGTGATCCCAAACGGAGCGTCGACCGGGTCGGCACGCGTCTACCCACAAGCCGAGCTCGATGCGCTCGCGCACTCGCTCAATAAAAAAGAAGGGGACGTCTTTCTTCTCACCATCGGGCGGCTGGTTCATCAGAAAGCAACCGATGTGATTATCCGCGCTTTGCCGCTTCTGCCCGCGCAGGTGCACTTGGTGGTGGTCGGGAGTGGGAGCAGTGGGCAGCGACTTGAAGAGCTCGCGCAGGAACTAGGAGTCGCGTCGCGGGTGCGTTTTGTGGGACAGGTAGATCGCAACGAGACCGCCAAGTACAGAAAGGTCTGTGACCTCTTTGTACTCCCAAGTCGCTCGGAGGGGCAGGGGATCTCAATCATCTCCTCCATGCTCGCGGGGATACCAGTGATTGCCACCCAGGTTGGGGGTATCGCCGATTTTCTCTTTGACGCCAAGCGCAACCCAGAGAAGCCCTCCACCGGCTGGGCCGTCGACCCTGATAGCCCTGAGCAGATAGCCGAAGCGGTGCAGTACATCATCTCGCACCCTGAAGAAGCGCGCGCTGTCGCCGAGACCGCCACGAGAATGGTTGAGGAGCGATATGACTGGGACGTACTCGTCCCCACCCTCCGCACCGAGGCCTTCGGCCCGGTATTGCAGGATAGATAGTTTTATGTTTTAATATTTTTGGATTCAGGACCCTCCTGTTCCGCTTTGTGCAACTAGACTAGATTGGAGGGCATATATATGCCACGGATTTTGACGAGTGAAGAGTGCGTCGCGCGCGGTGTCGAACCACGCAGTCGCCTGATGGAAAACGGAGAATATCGCGACAGCCTGACTGTTGGCGGCAATCATGGAATTGGCTACATCCTCACAACGATGCCGTCGGACTCAGGCGGCGGGTGGCAGAACGCCCACTTCCACGTGAAGGCCAGGGAGACCTACGTCGTGCAGAAGGGTTGGATCGCAAGCGCCCTGCTTCTTGTTCCGGGCGGTGAACCGATCTACCGTATCTTTCGGGAAGGCGGCGTGTTCACAACTCAGCCGATGCAGGCGCACAACGTCTACATGCCGGCCGGCGCAGTGATCCACACCGTTCGTCACGGTGACGTCACTGGTGAGAAGGACTGGTTCGCGAGCGAAGAGCTTGATCGACTGAGCAAGCGACTCGCCGAGGCCGACATCCTCCGTTTGGCTGCCGAGTGAAGCATGATTGGGGCGCGACTTCGCAGTCGCGCCCCACGTTTTTTCATAGTAAGCTTGCCGTATGAATCCCTACGACTTTTGTATACAGAAGGTGAAGGAGGCGGGGGAGCTGTTACTTCAAGTGCGGGAGAAGGGTTTTGAGGTCGCAACCAAGGGCGGGAACGCGCGCGACATCATCACGAGCGTTGATCGTGACGTGAATGAGTTTCTTATTGCGGCAATTAAAAAAGAATTCCCCACGCATTGGATTTATTCTGAGGAGGGAGCAGGAGCAGGTGTAGAGAGCGAGTACGAGTGGATGATTGACCCGATCGATGGTTCATCCAACTTCTCGCGCGGCATCCCGCACTTTGCCGTATGCCTTGGGCTCGTACAGGGCGGCGCGCCGGTGGTGGGAGCGGTCTATAACCCCGTCACGCGCGAGCTCTTTAGTTTTGAAAAGGGCAGAGGCGCATTTCTAAACGGGACCCCGATACACGTCTCTACCGTGAGCGAGCTCGCGCAGGCGCAGGTCGTCTTTAGCCCGGGCTCACGCAAGCGAGAACTCTGGGATTGGGCAGCGGCCTCCTATCGGACCCTGCTCGAACACGCCCTCAAGCGCGGTATGTACGGCTCTTCTGCGCTCGATCTCTGCTACATCGCCTCTGGCCGCGCCGATGCGGGAGTGTATGGGACGCTTACGACGCGCGACATTGCTGCCGCGCTCGGAATTCTTACCGAGGCGGGTGGCGCGGCCATAAACGCTCTCGGCGAGCCGGTTGCGCTTTTAGGCGAGCCGCAGAAAGTGTTTATGGGCAATAGCGTGAGGATGGCAGAGGAGATCCGCGTTTTGCTCGAGGGCTAGTGGAGCGCTGCCTGGCGCTTTTTTTCTTCCTCACTACGAAGCAGGTCGCGATCTCTCTGGTAACGTACAATGACCGCATCATCGAGCGGTTTGTCATCAAGCAGAGACTCAAGCACCGCAAGCCAAAAGGTGACCCGAGTCCGGCTCAACTCTGCGACGTCACCGCTTGCCGCAGCTGCGGCGCCCACGTGGTACTCGAGAAGTTTCCCAAGCTTGTAGATACGCATGAGGCGGAGCGACAGCACCTCTTCAGGAGTGCGATTATCACTGACGTACTGAATGAGCGCTGCCTCAAGCGGGCGGTTGTAGAGCAGCATAAAGTTTGTAAAGCGTCCCCAGCTTTCGTATTTATTCCCAAAATGAAGTGACGCCGCATCGAGCAAAAATACATGCCCATCGTTTACGCGGATGTTGTGCGGGACAAAATCGGCATGGGTGAGAAAGCCGCAGTACTGCTCGATAGTCTCTCGATGCGTGGCAAGTTCTGCGCGGGCTCGCTCGAGGGTCTGTGCAAGTGCATCCTGTTCTAGACCATGACGACGTACGTTAGTGACGAACGTTTCAAACGAACGGAGGTAGTCAGGCGCGGCGAAGCTTCCAAAGATCTGCTCCACCTCGCGCGCATGTGCAGAGGTAGTTGCATGGATACTCTCCTGTGCTTTGAGTGCGCGAAGCGCAAGTGCAAACTGCTCGGGGAGCGGACGACTGATAAACGTGCGTTCTTGTTCAATACAGTCGGTGATGAAGATCCGGTATCCGTCGAGGACGGTGAAGAGAAGCTCGGTCGGGACCGTGATGGTTTGGTAGGCAAACGGGAGGGAGCGCACGGTCTCTCTCGCGCGCCGCTCGGTCTCGATCTCACGGATACCGTTGCGCTCGCTGCTTGCCTTGATAACCACGCGACGTCCGTCGTGGGCGCGACTCCCAAGCAGTACGAGCTTGTAGCCGCCTCCACCCACATCACGTTCGCCGGCCATGAGGAAGCGCTCGCCCAAGAGATGTGGCTGTTCGACATCAAGCACAAAACCGAGCCGCGCGAGCACGGGCGTGGCTCGCGCGAGCTCGTGACGTTGGTAAGTCTCCCACGCTGGTGCGGTACTAGGCATGGGTGAAGGTGTCATGGAGGAGCTCGAGATGCTCACTCCATGAGTGCTCGTAGCTCGAGAAGGCGATCGACGGATAGGGCTCAAAGGGAATGATCTCCGGGCGTGGGAAGGGGAAGGTGTGTATGCACGCACGAGCGCGTGATTGCGCGAGGTGTGCCACCAATCGTGCAAGCCATCTCGTCTGTGCTTGCCGAACGGCGACAGGGTCAGAACAAGCGAGTACGACTTGTCGGTGGGGAAGGAAAGAGGTGAGGAATACGGGAAGCTCCACCGACATGCCGTTCATCGCATAGATCATATCTGCGTTTCTCGACGCGCGTGAGAGAGCGAAAAAGAATGAGAGGAGGCGGAGCGGGAGCACACGCCGCTTCTCGACCGTGAGCATACGCACCCCCGGGACCTTTTCTGGGAGATGGGTGTACGCGAGGAGGGTGACCTCATGCTGGGCCGCAAGGCGCGTCACGAGCTCCTTCACGTAGGGGGCTGGCTCCGCGATTTCAGGCGGGTAGAGGGGGGTAACGACCAGGATACGCATAGGGGAAATCTACCATATCTGTAACCTGTGCCTGCGACGATTAGATGCAGAAACGGGTTAGAATAGGGGTATGCGTCTCGTGATAGCGACCCCCCTCTACCCGCCTGACATTGGCGGTCCTGCTACCTATGCCAGGCTACTGGAGGCAGGGCTACCCGCACACGGTATTGACGTGGAGCTCGTAAAATTCAGCGAGGTACGGCGTCTGCCGAAGCTCATCCGGCACTATGTGTACTACCGCCGCGTACTGCGAGCAGCGCGAACGGCAGACCTCGTACTCGCCCTCGACCCAGTCTCAGTCGGCCTCCCCGCGATGAAGGCGGCGCAAAGGGCCTGCAAACCTCTCGTGGTGAAGGTTGTCGGCGACTATGCGTGGGAACAGGGGCAGCAGCGGTTCGGCATCACCCAAACGCTTGATGAGTTCGTACGGACAGCGCAGGTGCCATTTCTGGCTCGTGTTCTCCGCAGAATACAGACCCGTGTCGCACAGAGCGCAACGCGAGTGATTGTGCCGAGTACCTACCTGAAAGGCATCGTCACCGCATGGGGAATCCCGGAAGAAAAAATCACGGTTATCTACAATGCCGTGTCTCTGGGAGAAATCGGAACAGTGCCTGAAGCAGTCGCACGGTTGCCGCGACCCCTGGTCGTGACTGCGGGGAGACTCGTCCCCTGGAAGCATATCGACACCGTGATTGATGCCGTCGCGGGCACATCTGGCATCTCACTCGCGATAGTGGGAGACGGGCCAGAACGTGCGGCGCTTGCGCGCCGTGCTCAAGAAAAATTGGCGGCTCGTGCTGTGTTTACGGGACAGGTGCCGCATGAAGATATGCTCGCGGTGATGAAATTCGCCGATGTATTCGTACTCAACTCGTCCTATGAGGGTCTCTCTCATCTCCTTATTGAAGCACTTGTGCTTGGCGTGCCGACCATCGCCACTAACGTCGGCGGTAATCCTGAAGTCATCACTGACCGCGCCGATGGTTTTTTGATTCCGCCCCACGACACTCGAGCGCTCGCGAATGCACTTGCCCGGATGATCGGTGACGATAGCGTTCGCGCACACCTGAAAGAAAAAGCAAAGGAATCAGGAAAGCGTTTTTCAACAGAGGCCATGCTACGAGAAACGGCCGCATTTTTGACCTCACTATGAAGGTACTGATGATTAGCGGAGACCAGAAGCTTCTTCGAGAAGGAAGCGAGGAGCACGCACGGTTGCAACTGCAGCGAAGCCGCGTCGAACGGCTTGATGTCTTTGTCTGGCCGCACGTGCATTCAGTGGTGGAGATAGGGCGTGCGGCACGCGCACATCACTACGATGTTATAACGACGCAAGACCCGTTTTGGCGTGGACTGCTCGGCCTCACACTGTCATGGCTTACGAGAGCGAGACTCAACGTGCAGGTGCATGCCGATATTGCCGGACAGTCTGTTATCAAACGCGTTCTCGCGCGGATTGTGTTGCGACAGGCAGACTCGGTTCGGGTCGTTTCAGAAAAACTGAAGCGTCAAGTGCTACACATCGTACCGAACGTAACGGTAACTCTATTGCCCCTATACATTGATATCTCAAAATTCTCTTCGATATATCGAAGGCCGCACTCCGGAAAGAATGTGCTATGGATGGGACGATTTGAAAGAGAGAAAGATCCGCTCGAAGCGATTCACGTTCTGAAAGAAGTGCTGAAAGAAATCCCCGACGCAACGCTCACTATGATAGGCGACGGCAGCTTGCGGCATCACCTTTCAGCTGCGGCAGCTGATTTGCCGGTACACCTGCCTTCAGGTTGGCAAGATCCACTCGTCTATCTCGACACTGCCGACGTGCTTCTCTCGACCTCGCCGTATGAAAGTTGGGGGGCCGTTTTTGTTGAGGCGCTTGCTGCTGGTGTGCCGGTTGTCGCACCGGACGTCGGCATCGCAAGAGAAGCGGGTGCGATTGTCGTACCCCGCTCCAAACTCGCATCGGCGGTGGTCAAGGTGCTACAGTCTGGCGAACAGGGTGTGCTGAAACTACCGCTGCCAAGCGCCGAAGAGTGGGCGAGGCAGTGGCGAGAATCGCTCATATGAAATTACTTATTACCACACAAGCGGTAGACAACACCGACTCTGATCTCGGATTTTTTGTGCGGTGGATAGAAGAATTTGCGCGTCACTGTGAGCAGGTGACGGTGATTTGTATCCGAGAAGGACCACACGAGCTGCCCACGAACGTGACGGTCATACCGCTCGGGAAGACTTCTCGCGCCTCGCGAGCGCTAAGCCTCTGGCGCCTCTCTGTGTCTCATCGCTCTGCGTATGATGCTGTCTTTGTGCATATGAATCCCGAGTATATCGTTGCAGCGGGCATCCTCTGGCGACTGATGAAGAAGCGTACTGCCCTGTGGTATACGCACAAGAGCGTCGACATGAAGCTCCGCGTCGCAACGCTTCTCGCGGACATCATCTTCACCGCGTCAAAGGAAAGTTTCAGGTTGCGCACCAGGAAACTGCACGTGATGGGGCACGGTATTGATACGGATTTCTTTTCTCCCGACCCGAACGTTGCTCGCGGTGACTGGGCACTCTCGGTGGGGCGTCTGATGCCAAGCAAGCGCCATGACCTCGCTATTGAGGAGGCCGTGAATGAAGGGAGGGAGCTGCGCATTGCGGGCGAGGGGCCCGAGCGTGAACACCTCGTCGCGTTCGCGCGCGCTCTCGGCGCGAAGGTGCATTTTTTGGGGCCGCTCACTCAAGAACACCTGCGCAGTGAGTACCGCCGGGCGAGAATCCTTATCCATACCAGCCAAACGGGAAGTCTGGACAAGGTCGTTCTCGAGGCGCTCGCCTGCGGTCTTCCGGTCCGTACCCATGACCCAGCGCTTACCTCAATCGAAAACGCCGACCCAGAGTACGTACGGAAGCACCATTCGCTCACGACACTCATCTCGCGTATTATAGAGGCCTATGTACATCCTCGCGTATAAAGACGGACACGACCCGGCGGCGTGTCTTATGGAAGACGGGGTGCTCATTGCCGCCGTTGAGGAGGAGCGTTTTACGAGGAAGAAACATGCGCCGAGCGTTTTTCCGACCGAGTCCATCCGCTATTGTCTTAAGGAGGCCGGTATTACTGAATCAGACGTAACGCACGTCGTCTACGCACGCCTGAAGCCGATCCCGACGGCGTTTGTGGTGTTGTGGTATTACCTCACGCACCCACCGCGTACGCGCATAGCGCTGCGCTATGCGCGTACACACCTTCTCGTGCAAGTGCGAGGTGCGCTACAGGAGATGCTCGGACGAGCAGGTTACCAAAAAATTCGCCGCGCATTTCCGCACCTCCCTAAGAAGATATGGAGCTTTAATCACCATCTCTGTCATGCGGCGAGCGCCTTTTTCTTTTCATCTTTCGATAAGGCTCTTGTTATAACCTGGGATGGAAAAGGGGAAGCGACGTCGCTCACGATAAGTGAAGGGGCTGGTGCGCGCATGTCTGTGCGTGAGCGGCGCGGCATATTTCAATCGCTCGGGCTGTGGTTTTCAGGCATCACCCAGTTCTTGGGATTTACGCCGAACGATGGTGAATATAAGGTGATGGGGCTCGCTCCCTACGGAACTCCCGGGGTAGACCTCTCAAGCATGGTGGCGCCAGACGAGCAGCGCGGATTTCGTATAAGTGCTGATTACGCGCTCTATCCCGCTTCTGCTAACGCGTTTGTGCGAGCGCTTGGTGAGCCACGCATGCGCGAAGCAGAGCTCACTGAGCGTTATAAAGACATAGGACGCGCCGCGCAGGACGCGCTTGAGACTGCAGGTCTCTCTTTTCTGCAGTATGCAAAGCGGCTTGTGCCAGCGGAGAATCTCTGTCTCGCCGGTGGCGTTGCACTCAATGTAAAGCTCAACAAGGTGTTGTGGGAATCTGGTTTGTGCAAACGATTGTTCATACAACCAGCTTCTGGAGATGACGGTCTTCCGCTTGGTGCCGCAGCGCTTCTCTCTGCACAACTCACGGGAAAGCGTCCTGCGCCGCTTTCCCACCTCTATCTCGGACCATCCTATTCTAACGAAGAAGTAGAGATGGCTTTACGTGCGCGCGGCGTCGTGTACAAAAAAAGCGCTGATGTGGAGAACGAAACAGCAGCACTCATCGCGGAGGGGAAGGTGGTCGGCTGGTTCCAGGGTCGTATGGAATTTGGACCTCGCGCACTCGGCAATCGTTCCGTGCTCGCGCACCCGAGTTTCCCGGACATGAAGGAAATCATCAATGCAAAAATAAAATTTCGCGAATCGTTTCGACCATTCTGCCCCTCTATTCTCGAAGAAAAGGTACGTGACTTTTGCGTGAATTACACAGAATCCCCCTACATGGTTTCGTCTTTTACTGTTGTACCCAGTGCGGCGGAGGCAATTGCGGCAACCGTGCACGTGGATGGAACTATTCGCCCGCAAGCAGTTTCAAAAAAGACAAACGAGAGATACCATCGGCTCATCGAGGCATTTGAGAAGAAAACGGGGATCCCGGCACTCCTTAACACCTCAATGAACATTCGTGGAGAGCCAATCGTTTGCACACCGAACGACTTTATTGATTTTTTCCAAAAAACAAATGTAGATGCGGTCGTGGCAGGAGATCTCATCGCTTTGCGCGCTGATCAGTCTCCGACCTTCTTCCAGACGCTCTCGCGTGAGAAGCTGCACACGCACTACTGATCCCGACACAGGTATGAAGATTGTGTATATAGCGAATATCCGCCTCCCGACCGAGAAGGCGCACGGAGTGCAGATCATGAAGATGTGCGAGGCGTTTGCCCTACTCGGTCACGACATCGAACTCGTCGTGCCGGATCGAGAATCAAAGATCTCCGAAGATCCATTTTCGTACTACGGACTCACGAAACATTTTCCTATACATCGCCTCCCCGTGAGCGACACGATTGGTGGGTATGGTGCGTTCGGATTTCTTGTCGAGTCGCTTTCTTTTGTCTACGCTGTGCGTCGCTACCTTCGCGACGCCTCGTTTGATGTTCTCTACGGAAGGGATGAACACATTCTCGCGTGCTTACCCGGGCCGTTTGTATGGGAGTCGCACACGGGTGCGTGGAATAGTGCGGCACGCATCGTCGCACGTCGCGCGAGACGCCTCGTGGTCATTTCACACGGTCTCAAGGCGTTATATGTTGCAAAGGGTATCCCTACGGAGAAAATAGCTGTTGCTCACGACGGCGTTGACCTTGAAGACTTTGCACACCCCCAGTCAAAGAGGGAGGCACGCATACGGCTCAATCTTCCTCTAGATACAAAAATCGCTCTCTATATAGGGCGCCTTGATGGCTGGAAGGGAGTCGAGACCCTCCTTGAGGCATCGAACCTTTTTGCCAGTGACGTCGTACTCGCTGTTATGGGTGGCGAGGCAGCACAGGTAGAGAAGCTCTCCCGTCAGTATCCGCTGGTACGGTTTCTTGGTTTTCATCCATACCGAGAACTGCCGGATAATATGGCAGCAGCCGATGTGCTCGTGTTACCCAATACGGGAAAGAGCGATGTGTCAGCGAGGTTTACCTCCCCACTCAAACTGTTCGCCTATATGGCAAGCGGTGTTCCTATTGTCGCGAGTGATTTGCCAAGCATCCGTGAAGTGCTCGATGAACAGTCTGCCTTTTTCTTCACGCCGGACGACGCGACAGCTCTCGCAACAAGCGTGCACCGAGCACTTGAAAATGGCAGTGCGCAGGCCAAACATGCGCGTTCGCTGGTGGAGGAATACACGTGGAGGCACCGTGCAGAGTACATACTCGCCGCGTGTGCGAGCGCGTGAAGTACTCACGCCGGTCACCGTATGAAATACAAAGCTCCGAGGTACGAGGCGGCGGTAACGCACTTGCTTATCAAGGACGCGACGATGGCGCCCATGATGCCGTAGGTGGGGATGAGCACCACAAAGAGTCCAATGGCGATCACGGGCTGTATGTTGGAGAGTGTATATTGTAGAGCCGTCTTTTGTTGAGCAGAGAAGATGGCGATGGGAATGGACGCGACATTTGTAATCAGAGCGAGCGCATAGAGCTGGGAGTACGAAACGCTCATGACGTATTGTGGGAAGACGAGAGCGAACAGGTAGGGAGCAGCGGCGACATAGATGAGTGACAGGCCGAGGAGTCCCAGTGCATACAGTGCAATCTTGCGCCACAGAGCTGGAAGATTTTCTCTAATCTGTTCAGGGGTTTGTGCGGCAAATTTTGGAAAGGCGAGTTCGCCGATGCCCTTCAGTGGACCCTTGAACTGCTCGGGAATCGCAAGGGCGAACGTATAGATGGCGACCTGCGCTGGACCGAGGAATTTCCATATAAGAACCTTATCGATCTCGCCTGCCACCATGCCGAGAACCTGCATCGCCGTGAGATGCTTGCCATAGCGAATCGTGTCCCCGTCTTCTTCGGTGTGTGTGCGCGGGATGGTGCGCACGACATAGAGATACTGTGCAGCGCGCACGAGCGTGAGCGGTATGAAATAGGCGAGAAGAATGAAAATGAGGTTATCGGTAACAAGGAGTGTCCCGACGAGCGCGAACACACTGATGACTTGAGTCGCCGCATAATATTTTGTCCGTAGATCAAAGCGTCGCTTGCCAACGAAATAAAAGAGATACGACGTGAGGGTATCAAAGAGAGGCAGTGCGGCCGCTATGACAAGAAGAGCGAGAGAGAGCTCCACGTTCCCTTTCAGGAGGTAATACGCGCTTCCGGCAAGCGCGATGATGCTCCCAACACATGCGTGAACAACCCGAGAGCGCGTGGCGGTATGCACGACAGAGTCGTGTCCACGCGCAACGGCGCGCGCGATCGCAGTGTTTATACCCGGGAGCGAAACGATTGCGAAGATGCCAGCGAGTGACAGGATGTACTTATATGTCCCGTACACTTCTGGGGGTACAAGGTTCGCAAATGCAATAGCAAGCGCGAGTGCAGAGAGGGAAGCCACCACCTGCCCAACGATGTACCAGAAGCTACCCGATACGAGATACAGCATATCGGTTTTCGTATAGCGCTCGCTCCAGCGCAGCACACGAATAGGCCAGCTCGTCAACCCCCTCAGCGTATTCATCTACCTATGGTACTGGTTACCTGCCGCTTCTGCCAGTGCCCCTCGACGAGGGGTGCGCGGCTTTCAAAAACGAGCGAAGAGGTATACTATGCGACCTAATGAAGGACTCGGCAAAGCCAGAGATATCGGTTGTTGTTCCTGTGTATGGATCTGACAAGGTGCTCCATGAGCTCTATCGACGCACGATGGCGGCGCTTGAGCCGATTACGCACAACGTTGAACTCATTCTCGTCAACGACGCGAGCCCTGACACTGCGTGGGAAGTGATACAGGAGCTCGCCAAGGAAGATGCGCGCGTGCGTGGCCTGAATCTCTCGCGCAACTTTGGTCAATATGCCGCGCTCACGGCAGGCCTGCAGGCCTCGCGTGGCGAGTGGGTCGTCGTTATGGACTGCGACCTCCAAGATCAGCCCGAGGCGATAGGAGCGATGTATCGCAAAGCGCAGGAGGGCTACTTTGTGGTCGTTGGGTCGCGCACGGTCCGGCACGACAGCGCGCTACGGACCTTTTTCTCAGTCGCGTTTTATACCCTCTTTGGTTATCTCGCGGGGAGAAAGCAGGATCGCACACTCACCAACTTTGGCATCTATCATCGGCGCGTCATTGATGCGATTCTGTCCATCCAGGTGCGCATGCGGTTCTTCTCGGTCATGGTGCGCTGGGCGGGCTTTCGTACTGCGACGATACCGGTGGAGCATGCGCCTCGCCAAGGTGGCAAGTCGGGATATTCTCTCCGAAAGCTGTTCAGCCTAGCGATAGATATCATCCTTGCTTATTCTGAAAGGCCACTTCGGATTATCGTTAAAATCGGAGGGATTGTGGTCGTTGTTTCTGGTCTCTATTTTGTGTTCATCATCGGGCGTGGCATCCTTGCTGAACCGGCCTCCTCTTTGGAGCTCATTATGGGCTCACTGTGGTTTATCTTTGGGGCGCTCTCCACGATGCTCGGCGTTGTCGCGCTCTACCTCGGCAAGACGTTCGAGGAGGTGAAACAACGCCCGATTTACATCGTGCAGGATGAGATTTAGAATACGGGAAATATGACAAAACAGAACGTGCGGCGGGGCACACCAAACAAGACGTTAAACGGCCAAACCGTACTTGTGTGGGGCGGCGCCGGGTTTATTGGGTCAAACTTCATACACTATATTCTTGAAAAATATCCAAAGGTACGGATCATCAATGTTGACAAGCTGACCTACTCGGGCAACCTCGACAACCTTCGCACGGTCGCCAAGGACCCTCGCTACACATTTGTGCGTGGCGATGTCGCTGATAAAAAGAAGGTCGATGCAGTACTTAAGAAATATCGTCCAGACTACCTGATCAACTTTGCCGCCGAGACGCACGTCGATCGCAGTATCCACGTCGGCGCACTCGAATTCATTAACACCAACGTTGTCGGGGTATTCAATCTTCTTGAGGCGGTAAAGGCTGTCGACACCGTACGTTCGTACGTACAGGTCTCGACTGATGAAGTTTATGGCTCTCTCGATCTAAACTCGAAAGCACTGTTTACAGAAACCACAGCATTCGCGCCGAACGTCCCGTACGCTGCGACCAAAGCTGGCGGCGATATGCTCTGCCGCGCTTATCACAACACGTGGGGCGTGCCGGTTGTTGTGACGCACTGCTCAAACAACTACGGCCCCCGCCAGTATCCGGAGAAACTTATCCCGTTCTTTGTCTTGCGCATGCTCGAAGGCAAGACACTCCCGCTCTACGGCGATGGCAAGAATGTCCGCGACTGGATCCACGTACTCGATCACTGTGCGGCACTCGAGAAGTGTCTCTTACAGGGTACGCCCGGAGCCGTCTATAACATTGGTGCTGATAATGAGCTCAATAACCGCGAGATAGCGAAGCTCATTCTTGCGCATTTCAAAAAAGACGAGTCTTGTATCGAGTTTGTGGGAGACCGCCCCGGGCATGACCGACGGTACGCAATCGACGCATCACGCATCCATAAGGAACTCGGGTGGAAGCCGACGCGGTCGTTTAAGAAGGGACTCACTGAAACGATCGAGTGGTACGTGAATAATCCAGAGTGGATTAATAAAATTCGAGTAAAGACTGGCGTATTTAATCCTCATATAGACCTATGGCGCGCGCACCACGTAAAAAAGTAAGGGGTGTGATTCTTGCGGGTGGCTTGGGTACTCGCCTTGCACCACTAACGAAGATCACCAACAAGCATCTGCTCCCGATATACGACAAGCCGATGATTCTCTACCCGCTCGAGACACTCAAAAAGTCTGGCGTCGTTGACATCATGGTAGTGACAGGGCGCGAGCACGCAAGCCACTTCATGAACTTCCTCGGATCGGGTAAAGAACTGGGTGTCTCCATTTCATACGCGATTCAAGACAGGAACAACGGCGGCATTGCTGACGCTCTTAGATATGCAGAAGACTTCTCTCGAGGCGACCCAGTCGCCGTGATTCTTGGTGACAACATCTTCGAGCAGCACTTCAAGAAGGAGGTCGCCGCCTTTACCAAAGGAGCCATGATGTTTTTTAAAGAGGTGGAGGACCCGACACGTTTTGGCGTCCCCGTGTTCGATAAGAGTGGCACGCGCATTGTCCGGATAGAGGAAAAACCAAAAGAGCCAAAGTCAATGTACGCACAGGCGGGGTTTTATCTCTACGACGCGAAGATCTTTGCTGATATCAAGAAGCTCAAGCCCTCCGGCCGAGGTGAGCTTGAAATCACTGACGTGAATAATAAATATCTCCAGAGAGGGGAGCTATCGTTCGCCTATATAAAGGGGTTTTGGTCGGATGCGGGCACCTTCGAGTCTCTCTTGAAAGCGAGTATGGAACAAGCACGCAGATATGGCGCAGTTTGACTTCGAAAAAGTGCTCACCATAGGTGCGAGCGGGATGATAGGGTCATACGTCGACTTCGGCATGCGTCCGGGGCATGCCGAGTGCGACATTACCGACGAGGAGTCGGTCGCGCGATATGTCGCACGCTCCCGACCAAGCACGATACTCTACCTCGCAGGCGCCACCGACATGGTGCGCGCGGAGAGCGAGCCGGCGTATGCGTACGCACTGAATGTCCAGGGCACCCATGCGGTCGCGCGTGCTGCGCGTGAAGCAGGAGCAACGATGGTATACGTTTCAACCTCGCGCGTATTTCGGGGCGACAAAGAAGTCCCGTATAGCGAGGAAGATACTCCGGATCCAGAGACGCATTATGGAATGACAAAGTATGCCGGAGAACTCATTACGGCGGCCACGGTTCCGGAGTACATCATTGCCCGCACGTCGTGGGTGTTTGGCGGCGGCCCTAAGCGGGACAATAAGTTCTACGGCAAAGTTTTAAAACAACTGCAGTCAGGCGTACCGGAGATCGTCGCGCTTGCGGACGTGCAGGGCTCACCGACCTATGCAAAGGATTTTATCTCAACGATTAAGGATCTACTTGCGCGGGGAGAGCGCGGCGTATTCCATATTGCCAACGCTGGTGTCGCAACACGCTTCGAGCTCGCGAAAGCGATGACGGCACAGGTACACTCGAGCATCCCCGTGCGCGGTGTCGACCGGAGTTTCTTTCAGTCGGGCAGCACCTTGCCAGCCAATGAGTCAATCTCTTCACAGCGTTGCGCACTGCGACCGTGGCAAGAAGCACTGTGGGAATATATCGATACCGAATGGATCAGCGCTTTTCCTTCAAAAACATAAGCACGGCACCTTGTTTCAAGCCCATGGAAAATACGATTGACGCTCAACATCCCGACGAGATACACAAAACGCTCGCACGTCTCGTCACGAGCCCTCCCGATGCGTTTTTTGTACTCGCCGGGGCCATGACATATGACGAGACCAAGGGTGAGTACGTAACTGGATCTTTTGATACGCTCGATGAGAATAGTACGTCGGCGCTCGGAGTAGCACTTCCCTCTGGCGGCAGAGATCGAGTGCTTGCAGCTTTCGAAATGCACAAAGCGTTTCCTGAGGCATACCTCGTTACTATGTCCAAGACACGAGATGGAAACAAACCAACGTACGCATCTGTCGCAAGAAAAGAGCTCGTAGAAAAGGGTGTTGATCAAAATCGAATCCTACTGAGCGAGGCTTCTGTGGATACCATCACCGAGCTTAAGGAAGCCATTCGTCTCTCCAGAGAGCGTGGGTGGCGACACATCGTACTTATCGTAGGTGAGTGGCAGAGACCCCGCGCAGAAGCACTTCTTAATCATATTGAGGATTTTGTCGAAAAAGAGGAGGAGAAGTTTTTTTCATCTTTTGTCAGTGCGATTACAACCGGAGCACTCGCGGTACACTTTTTAGATACCACCACCATTCTCTCAGCGGTAGACGATACTCATAAACGATTCTTTGAGGAAACGCTTGGTGCTCATCCTGGGATGCAGGCCCGTATCATTGCCGAAGCAAACGGTGTGCGACAGATCGCGGAGGGAACCTATGGCGGTAGGAAGCTCACGCATAAAATGTGGAAAGAAAAGCCCTAACAGGGCGTAGCATCGAAAGGTGAGTGGACAGTGTATCCCCCATCATTTAGACTCACGTCATGGGCCACACACACAAAGATACCTGCCGGATTTGTAAAGGAAGTGATTTGGTGCGTGTGCTTTCTTTGGGCGAGCACCCGCCAGTCGACAATTTCGTCGCTCCAGATGCGGTGGGAGAGGAGAAGCGGTATCCGCTCGACGTGTATTTCTGTCGCGCGTGCAGCCTGGTGCAGCTGGTTGACGTGGTTCCGCCCACCGAGCTCTTTCACAACGCCTATGCATACTTTTCGTCAGCGTCGGTGCCACTCGTCCGCCATTTTGAATCGTATGCGAAGCAAATAAAAGAGAAGTACCTTTCGCCGGGTGATTTTGTCGTCGATATCGGGAGTAATGATGGCGTACTGCTTCAGTTCTTCCTTCCCGAACATCGAGTGCTGGGCATTGAACCCTCGAGCAATGTCGCCGAAGTTGCGCGCGAACAGGGCATCGAGACACTCATTGAATTTTTTGACGAAAAACTCGCGCAACGTATTGTCGAGACACACGGCAAAGCAAAAGTGATAACAGCCAATAACGTGTTCGCGCACATCGATGATCTGGACGAAATCGTGCGAGGCGTGAAGACGCTCCTCACGGACGACGGGGTCTTTGTGTCTGAGTCGCACTATCTCCTCGATCTGGTGGAGCACATGGAGTTTGATACCATCTACCACGAGCACCTCTGCTACTACACCGTGAAGCCCCTCCAGCATTTGTTTAATCGCTTTGACATGGAGGTATTCGATGTCGAACGAGTGGCGCAACATGGCGGATCTATTCGAGTCTTTGCACGAAAGCGCTCTACAGAGCCGCTATCACCCCGAGTCAAAGAACTTTTGGATCTAGAAGAAAAAAACGGGCTGTATACACCCGATACCTTTCTTGGGCTAGAGGAGCGTGTCAAAGGCGTGCGTGAGAAGCTTGTCTCAATGGTGCGCGAGCTTCGTCACGAAGGGAAGAAGGTAATAGGATACGGTGCGCCCGCGAAGAGCGGCACTCTGCTCAATTATTGCGGGTTCACTGCTGATGATCTCTCCTACATCACCGACACGACACCCCACAAGGTGGGTAAGCTCACTCCCGGGAGCCATATCCCGGTTGTCTCGCCGGATATTTTGAAAACGGAGACCCCCGACTACATCCTCCTGCTTTCTTGGAACTATCGCGACTTTATTTTAGAGAAGGAGAAGGATGTGCGTGCGCGCGGCGCGAAATTTATTATCCCGGTACCAAAAGTCGAAATCGTATGAATCTAAAAGAAGAAGTGCTCACAGTTGTCTCTCGTGCCGGACACCACATCTCACCGGAGGTGGAGCGTGTCGTCGAGTCACTCGAGGAGCTGGTGCGCGCCGAACGCGAGTCAGACATTGAGCCAATCCTTGCGTGGCTTAAGAAACGGCGAGACGAGTATCCTGCCGAGGTGACTGAAATCCCTCTAAAGGAGGTTGCGGGGTGGAGTGCGGATGCCGAAACGGGCAACATCAACCACCAATCGGGGGGCTTCTTCTCGGTGATCGGCGTACGGACCACGGGGGCAGGGGAGCGAGAGGTCGCCTCGTGGGACCAGCCCATCGTGAAGCAAATGAAGAGCAGTATCTCTGGGGTGCTCTGCCAGCGCCGAAACGGCATCATGCATTACCTCTTTCATGGCAAGTTCGAGCCGGGTAATCTCCACAAGATTCAGATCTCTCCGGCGCTCCAAGCTACCCCAAGCAATCTCGAGCGCACGCACACTGGGAGGCGGCCTCGGCTCGCTGAATATTTCGCAGATGAGGGCAAAGGAAGGTTGGTGACCATGGTCGAAGGGGCCGAAGATGGCGGGCGATTTTTCAAAAAGACTATCCGAAATATGTTGGTTGAAGTCGACGAGACGGAAGACGTGCCTATCACGAACGAGTATATCTGGCTGACTCGACCGCAGATTATGAAATTGCTCATGGTCGATGGAGCCATGAATTCGCTCTCGCGCAGCGTGTGCGTTCTCCTATGAGTACCCCGAGGGTGGTCACCGTAGGCATTCTTGGTACAGCCGATATCGCGGCACGATATGCGATCCCCGCTTTCCAATCGCTACCACATACGAAGCTCGTTGCTATTGCAAGTAGAAATAAGGACAGGGCAGAGGAGTGGGCAAAAAAATATTCCCTTGATGCAGAGTCTTACGAATCCTTACTTGCGCGAGAAGATATCGAGGTCATCTACAGCCCACTCCCCGTAGGAGTACAGGAAGAATGGGCCATCAAAGCTATGGCGATGGGGAAGCATGTGATATGCGAGAAGTCTATCACCTACAGTTTAGAGTCGGCACAGCGAATGGTAGACGCCGCCGGGGAAGCGGGTGTGGCTCTCTACGAAAACTTTGTCCCTGAATTTCATCCACAACACGCACGCATACTCGCTCTCATAAAAGAGGGGAGAATAGGTGAGCCGCGTGTGTGGATCGGCACATACGGGTACCCGTTCCTACCAAAAAATGATATTCGCTACCGAGCAGATTTGAAAGGGGGCGAATTGAACTATTGCGGATGTTATACCGCGTTTATGGCGCGCAAGATCATGCAGCAGGAGCCGGTGGCGGTGACGTGTGCGCTTCGCACCGATGGACGCGAGGTTGATATCTACGGATCGGCATTCTTTGAATTTGAGAGGGGGACCGCGCACATGTCGTTTGGCTTTGACTATCTGTACCAAAATACCTACACGGTGTGGGGATCGAGGGGACTGCTGCGGACCGACCGCGCATTTGCGCTCCCGCCGACTCTGGCACCCACGGTCGAGCTCATCACCAACAACGGCAAAGCGGAACAGCGCGAACCCATCGACGTCTCTGCCGCGAATCAATTTGCACTAAGCTTTGACTTCTTTTGTTCGGCCGTTGCCGCCGGTGACCGCGTTCAGTTTCAGGATATGTACCACCGCATCACGAGCCAAGCCCGCGTTCTTGAGGCAATGCGCACCTCTGCGCGCGAGGGTAGACGGGTCGAGCTTTAGCTCCGGCTCTCAAACCACGTGAGAACTTTTTCAAGCTCCGCCTCCGTATCAACTCCCCGTTCTTCTGCAAGAATGAGCGCATCAGCGATAATCGCGCCGATCGAGTGATTCACGTCTTTGTGTGCCAGGTGACTGCTTTTAGCCCGCCCCTCCTCGACAGAGAGCGCCACCTCGACGTCGTCTACTTGGCGGTAGACTGATGCGACACGGTCTTGAACCCCCCAGCTACTCTTTGGGAATTTGTGGTCCGCCCCCGCCTTCAGCGCCTTTTGCCATTCGGTAATACTCCTCATATCGATAGTATATCCTACATTTTTCGATATTTTGCAACATTTCTTTTTTAACGACGCCTGCTATACTGTCCCCATGTCAAAGGAAGACTGGGCAAAGAACACCCTACCGGTCTTGCTGGGAGACGCAGGACTGTGGCCGTGGAAGGAGGGTGAGATCGTTTCAGTTCTCGACGTGGCGTGTGGTCTCTCGCTTAAATCGAAGTACATCCCCGCACAGATACGGGTCGGGGTTGACATTCATGAACCCTATTTTAGTCACATCGAGACCGATGTGCCGTATGTCGTGATGAAGTACGACATCCGTAAGCTGCGCGAGATTTTCGTCCCGAAGAGCTTCGATCTCGTCATCGCCGTCGATATTATCGAGCACATAACGAAGGAGGAGGGGCTACAGCTCATGCGTGACTGTGAGGAGATCGCCCGCAAAGCGGTCATCTTCGAGACCCCAAAGGGATACGTGCCCCAGAATATCGACATCCAGGGCTACGGCGGTGACGAGTGGCAGACGCACCGTTCAGGCTGGGATGTAACCGATTTCACCGAACACGGGTATAAGGTACTAGAGCGTGACTACAAAATGTCAGACGCAAAGCGTCATACTGAACTCGAAGTCGAGCGAGATGTAACTCTTATCGACGCGATAAAGTTCTTATAGGTATGCGAGTCCTCATCACTGGCGGTACAGGCTCATTCGGCCACACTGCAGTTGAGCGCTTTTTGAAACGCTCGGAGGTTGAACAGGTGGTCGTTTTTAGTCGTGATGAAAAAAAGCAGCACGATATGCGCCATGCGTTCAAAAACAATGACCGCCTCACATTTATTGTCGGTGATGTGCGTGACCGCGGCTCGCTCCGGCACGCGATGCGGTCGGTCGATGTCGTATTTCATGCCGCGGCGCTAAAGCAGGTCCCGACAGGAGAATTTTTTCCTTGGGAAATGATTAAGACTAATGTAGTCGGTTCGCACAATGTCGCGGATATAGCTGAGCAGACAGGAGTTAAGAAGGTGATCTTCCTCAGTACAGACAAAGCCGTGCATCCTATCAACGCCATGGGTATGTCAAAGGCGCTCGCAGAGAAGACGATGACGGCGTTCTCCCGCACCGCCCAAAAGACGGTATTCTGTGCCGTCAGATACGGAAATGTCGCGGCATCGCGGGGCTCGGTCATCCCGCTGTTCGTCGACTGCATCAAAGCCCACAAGCCGCTGCCGATCACTGTCCGGCACATGACGCGCTTCTTGCTCTCGCTTGACGATGCGGTCAATCTTGTCGAGCTCGCGGTCGATAAGGGCGAGCAGGGCAATATTTTTATTAAAAAATCTCCGGCGGCGACGGTTCAGGATCTCGCGCAGGCAATCAAAGAGCTGTTTAATGCATCGGAGCCTATAGAAATTGTCGGGATCCGCGAAGGCGAGAAGATCCATGAGATTCTCGCCCATAACCTCGAAATAATGAACGCGGAAGATATGGGAGGATTTTTCCGTATATACACTGATCGAAAGTTCGATTACGAGAAGTATTTTGAAGAAGGGGGAGGCACTCTACCAGAAAAAGAACACTACGCCTCCAACACCACACAGCAGCTCACGGTGCCGGAGATCAAAGATTTCCTCCGTACGCTGCCCTATATCCAAGAAGAACTGCGACTGCGCGCATGAAAATAGCAATAACCGGTGCAAGTGGCTTTCTCGGGCAGCATGTCCGGTTCTACCTGTTGCCGTTTGAAAAACAGGGAGAGCATAGTGTTGTTGTCGTACCGAAGGGGGCGTTTGGAAACGTTGAGAAACTTCGCGAGTTAGTCGCGCCGTGTGATGCGGTGATCCACCTTGCTGGCATGAACCAGGGTGACGATGCAGACGTCTACGAGACAAATGTTCGTCTCGCCCGCACGCTCGCCGAGGCGTGCGGGGGTGCGCGCCCCCACATCGTGCTTGCGTCGTCGACGCACATCGAACGCGATACAGCCTACGGCACGTCGAAAAAAGAGGCGGGGGACATACTGCAGGCGTGGGGTGCAAAAAATAATGCACGGGTTTCGATAGCCGTCCTACCGCATGTTTTTGGGGAGTTTGCGAAGCCGTTTTACAATTCTGGCGTCGCCACGCTCTGTCACCAGATCGCGCAGGATCTCCCGCCGAAGCTCAACCCAGAGGCATGGGTTGAGCTCATCCATGCTCGCGACGTGGCCCATCGTCTCATAGACATGCTCAAGACAGAAGGCGGCGTCACACGTCTCGAAGGGCGCCCGATTGCGCTCAGCGCGGTATATGAGATGCTGGCGCTCTGGGCGCAGCAGTATCGGAGCGGCGTCATACCGATGCTCAGTGATCGCTTCGAAACGGCGCTGTTCATGACGCTCCATTCGCACCTTTTCCCCACCATGTTTCCCCGCTCGCTCGAGGTGAAGTCTGACGATCGAGGAAGCCTGTTTGAGGTTGTGCGGAGCGCCAAGCCCGACCTTGTGTTTTTTTCGACTACGGTCCCTGGGGCGACACGAGGCAGCCACTACCACACGCGAAAGTTTGAGCGCTTCTGTGTGGTGCGAGGCGAGGGGCGGATTTCCCTACGGAAACTCCTGACCAACGAGATTAGAACGTACGACGTCTCAGGCGAGAAGCCCGTTGTCATCGATATGCCGACCTACTGGACGCACGCGCTCACCAACACTGGCACAGGCGACCTGAGTGCGGTATTTTGGATAAGTGAGCATCTTGATCCAAGTGACCCCGACACATACCATGAACCAGTATAAAAACATCAAGGTGGTGACGATTGTCGGGACGCGGCCGGAAATCATACGGCTTTCTGAAGTGATTAAAGAGCTCGACGCGACCACGAACCATATTCTTGTCCATACTGGGCAGAATTATGATTATGATCTCAATGAAATATTCTTTAGTGATTTAAATCTCCGCAAGCCTGACTATTTTCTAGCAGCGGCGGGGAAGACGCCCGTTCAGACTGTCGCTCAAGTGCTGGCGAAGGTTGACGAGGTGCTTGAAAGGGAAAAGCCGGATGCGGTGCTCGTGCTCGGCGATACCAACAGCGCGCTGGCACTCTATGCGGCAAAACGTCGTAAGATCCCGACCTTCCATATGGAGGCAGGGAACCGCTGCTTTGACGAACGCGTCCCGGAAGAGATAAACCGCCGCATCGTCGACCACATGAGTGATATCAATTTCGTTTACAGTGAACGGGCGCGCGATTATCTTCTGCGCGAGAATATGCCACCGGATCGTGTGATCAAAACCGGCTCCCCGCTCTTTGAGGTGCTCGCGGCGAACAAGAAAGCTATCGATGCGTCCTCCATCCTCACTACGCTCGGTCTCGAGAAGGGGAAGTATTTCGTGGCGAGCTTCCACCGCGAGGAAAACATCTCGAGCGACCGCGCGCTCGACGGAATCCTCGAAGGGCTGTCGCTCGTTGCAAAGGCACATGGATTGCCAGTCGTCATCTCGACGCATCCACGTACAAAAAAACGCATGGATGAGCGCAAGATCAAAGCACCCGAGCAACTGCGTTTTCTAAAGCCGCTGGGATTTCATGATTACGTCAAGCTCCAGATTGAGGCGGCTTGTGTTATTTCTGACAGCGGAACTATCAGCGAAGAATCCTCTATCCTAAATCTTACCGCGGTTATGCTCCGAGAGGCTCACGAGCGTCCGGAAGCCTCCGATGAGGCCACGATTATCATGGCGGGTGTTTCGCCAGAGAGGATTGTGCAGTCGGTTGCGCTTGCGATACGGCACGCCAACCCGGATCGACCGTTTCGACTGGTGAGCGATTACTCTATGCCGAATGTCTCAAAAAAGATCGTGCGTCTTATTCTCGGCTATACGGACTATGTCCGTCGACGAGTGTGGATGCAGCATGAGTAGGGTTCTTTTTCTTTGTGATATAGAGCTCGCAGACGCGAAACGAGGGACGCCCATTCATGTGGCACGCCTGCTCACAGAACTGCGCCGCGAACACGACATGATAGTCTGCGCCGCATCGGTACCAGAAGCACTTCAAGACGTGTTTGTGCCGTATCCGCAAGAGAAGGGGATGGGTAAGCTTCGTGCACTCCTTCGGATAGTCGACCAGTACAAACCGAAGACCGTTTTCACCATAGGTCAGGTCGGACTCATGGGCCCGATTCTCCTCAAACTTTTTCGCGGTGTCCGCATTGTCACTGAATTGCAGGGTGTGGAATATATCGAGAAATATGCGATGGGTCACATCGGGCTTCTTGAGTCCTACGTCTGGAAGTATAAGTCGATGCTCCTGTTGCCTTTCTATGACGTCGTCATCGCTTTTACGAGGCGCACAGCCTCGCTGTACCCCTTTCTACGAAAGATCGCCATCATCTTCCCGGGTATTGACCTAGAGACCCTTCCACAAGCCACGTGTCGCGCCATACCTCCTCTCGTTGTCGGCTATTCTGGCAATACGGATGCCTATCAGGGACTCACACATATCATCGAGGCTGTCGCACTGGTTCGAAAAAAGGGAATCGATGTGCGGCTTCACCTCGTCTTAAGCGGCACTGACGCCAAAGTTCGCCCGACCCTCGATCTTATCGAGGCGCAGGGTCTTACCAGCGTGACGACCATCTTGCGCAATCTGTCGCACAAGGAATCAATCACAGAGATGTTGACGGCGTCAGTACTCCCGATACCTCGCACGAGAGCGCTCGAATCGGTGTACGGCTTCCCCTCAAAACTGCCAGAGTCTCTCGCTCTCGGCGTCCCCGTCATCACGACGAACGTGGGCGCTGTGCCAGAACTCATGCCCGATCTTGGTAATCACGCAACGGTTATTCCCGCCGAAGGCATTACGCAGAATCTTGCAGATGCGCTTATGCGAGTCGCGCATATGAGTATTGAGGAGCGAGAAGTGCGAGGCGCGGCTGCACGCGAATATGCTAAGCGCTTTAGCTGGGAGCGGGCTACTCAAATCGCGAGTGAGACGTTGTAGGGGCGCCGTTGTTACTTTCAGTGAGTTGTAGACGTTATACTAAGGGCTATGTGCGGCATAATCGGCATTGTGGGGGGTGACACAAAAACGCGTGAAGACGCTGTCGTGCGGGCGATCCCCACCTTGTCGCGTCGCGGTCCAGACGGTCATGGAAGCATGTTCTTCTCTCGTGCGGCACTCGGGCACACTCGTCTTGCGATTATCGACCTCGCGACCGGTACCCAGCCCATGAAAGATACCACGCGCAACATCGCCATCTCCTTTAATGGCGAGATATTCAATTATCGAGAACTACGCCGAGAGCTTGAAATGCGTGGACATCATTTTGCCACCACGTCGGATACGGAGGTTATCCTAAAAGCATATAGCGAATATGGTGACCGATGCCCGGAATATCTCGACGGTCAATTTGCTTTTGCGATATGGGACAATGAACGGTCGCGACTGTTTATGGCGCGCGATCGGTTTGGAGAAAAACCGTTTTTTTATAGCCATCGCGACAACACGTTTCTTTTTGCGTCTGAAATTAAGGCATTGCGTGCGACGGGGATGGTGCGTGACGAGCTCGATCTCGTGTCGATCGACAATTATCTCGCATTGTATTTCATACCACCGTGGCGGACCATGTATCGCGATATCACCCCCCTACTTCCCGCACATCGAGCGGTATTTGAAGCAGGGAAGTTTACCACCGAGCGCTATTGGTCACTCAAGCGTTCCCCCGCCACCCTCTCGTTTGACGACGCGGCTTCACGCGTACGCGACCTGCTCTCTGCATCAGTCAAGAGTCGGCTGATCGCTGATGTTGAAGTGGGAGTGTTTCTTTCGGGCGGCATTGATTCAAGCATTGTTACTGCACTCGCGCGCGCACACACCTCAGCATCGCTCAAATCGTTTTCGGCAGGATTTGATGAATATCGAAATGAATTACCCTATGCGCGTGAAGTGGCGGAGCATGTGGGTACCGATCATCACGAACGAAACATATCCGTCTCGCTCGACGCTATTCGCGCGGTTACGCGCTACTATGACGAACCTCTTGGCGATTCTTCAAACATACCAACCGCGCTTATCGCTCAATTGGCGCGGGAGAAAGTGACCGTAGCCCTTTCCGGAGACGGGGGAGATGAGCTCTTTTTTGGGTATGGCCATTACCGCGCACACTGGCATCTGCCTGCCTATAAGAAGATACTCGCGCAGGTACTCGGCTACACTCCTGATCGGCTCTTCATACGCAGTCATCTCACCATGTTCTCAGTAGGTGAGCGGCAGCGGCTCTGGAAAGATGGAGCAGTCATCGAACGCGACCTTACGGCACGGATCGATCTTGGAGAGGCTGAGACACCGCTCCAGCGTCTCAATCTTTTGGACTTCTATCTTAAACTTCCCGGCGACATGCTTACCAAGGTAGACCGCTCGTCCATGATGCACTCCTTGGAGGTGCGCAGCCCGTTTCTCAATCATGAGCTCGCAGAGTTTGCTTTTAACCTGCCTGACGCATACAAAACCAATCACACACAAGGCAAGATTATATTGGAAAAGGCGTTTAGTAACTTGCTCCCGGCCACGGTGTTTGCGAGAAAGAAACAAGGATTCGGCGCGCCGGTAAAAGACTGGCTCAAAGAAGCATCAATTCGCACGGCGCTCCACGATATGTTTAGAGATCCGCGCGTTGGCACCCTTCTTGAGGGTGATGCGGTGCGCTCCTATATCGATGCTTTTTATAACGGGGACGAACACTTAAGTTACAAACTCTGGATGCTCTTTACGCTCGAGCTGTGGATGCGCGAGCACGAGGGCGAGTACACCGTGAGTTAGCGTGCACTGGCGTGAGTCGAGCTGGCCGTAAAGACATAACCAAGCGGGAATCGGACGCGTGAGGCGGGACGCAGAAACAGAAACAGTCGATCTAGGAGTGCGTAGGGGATATACAGAAGGGGGCGCACAAGACGGGGGAAAGAGAGCACCACGGTATTAAAATTAGCTATGAAAGGGCCGCCCCCTATACGCGTAATAGTGACATCCTTAAAACCTGCTTCGGCAAACATCTTGAATAACGCTTCGTGTGTGTAGCGGAAGTAGTCGTGCGGGTCTGGATGGTATCCAGCCCAGAACGGAACAAAGCCGATGATTCTGCCGTCGGGTCGTAAGATTCTGTGCGTTTCTCCGATAAGGTGGGTATATCGGTAAATATGTTCGAGGACGTTACAGAGGAGTACGGTATCGATTGACCCCGATGCATACGGCAAAGGGTCTTTCTCAAAATCAATAGGGCTTGATGAAAGGTCAGATACTTCAACTGCTGTGCCGCTCTCACTCTGCAGGTAAGAGAAATAGTCAGGGGAGCGGCCACCCCCCACGTCGACGACGTGACCCCGTATTGTCTCATGGGTGAGTGCGCGGTTCATGAGTATCCGGCACAAAGACTGACCGGCGTAGAGCTTTCGCAGGGTGTGACCGATTCCGTACTTTTTCATACGGACGGTGATTGTGTGCGTGCGCTAGTGGGCATACGGCGTCGGATATGGGTAAGCATATAGGTACCGCCAACCGTCGCAAGTGCGATAAAAATCGGGTCAATGGGTAGCCGATAACGGGGATTAGTACCGAAGGCCGCAGGGATACTCGTCAGTGCGAAGTATGCGACCAGAAGGACAAGGAACACTGCGCGGAGTGAGCGTTCGGTGAATATGAAAAAGGCGGCCCCAATGAACGCGGCAAGCGTAATCGCGATCCACAGAAGTCGTGCGATTACCAACAGGGGCAGGTACTCGCGCGGTTCATAGCCGCTACGGGCGAGAAGCGTGTACATACCGTCGTTGGTGAAGAAGGTAAAGAGTGATTTACCGGCAACAAATAGTGTCGCATCGGGGTGTGCACGCACCACTTCGAGAGCGCGTGCCGTATAGACATCGCCATTCGCGAGCGTTATCGCGTCACCACGGAATTCTTCTTTCGTCAGGAATGCCTGCAGCTCATCGGCGAGTGTGGTGCCATTGGCTACGGAGCGCACCGCCGGGGCGAGATTGGTATAGAGCACAAAGGGTGCCTGTGCGGAGAGACCGGGGACGCTAAACACGAGCGTGTTACGTATGATCCATGGCGCGACGAGTGCCCCCACGAAAAGCAGATAGATACTCGCGTGCGCTACGCCACGCCGCCAGTCTACGGTGCCATGCTGCCACAGAACAAATGCGACGAATAGGAAAGGTATATACTGCACGCTTGCTTTGACGAGTATCGCGCAGCCAAGCAGCAGTGCCCCCATGATAAGTGAAGAGATGGTGCGCTTTTCGAGGTAGCGTAGGGACGCAAGTATCCAAAGAAAGAAGAGCAGGAGAAAGAGTGTTTCGGTATAAAACTGGAATGAGAGCAGGGCAAGCGTTGGATCAAGAGCGAGAATAGCTCCCACGGCAATACTCATTTTCCGCGAACGGGTCATGCGCTCCGCTATTTGCATACCGAGTGGTGGCAGTACGGACGCGGCGAGCATCTGGATACCTATCGCTCCACCGATACCGAACAGACCGATAAGGAGGGCGAGCACATAACTATAGCCGGGAGTTCGCAGTGGGTTCGGCGCATAAGGAGGTGATGAGCTCCACGAAAACCCGTTTCCGGCGAGGATGTTTTCGGCAAGCTCATAAAAACCGTCGTCACCGCGGACCGCGTTTAGAATATGCCCGTCGTTTGCGTGGACAACAAACAGAAAGCACCCAAGGTGCACCACCAGCGCTACGACGGCGAGGATGAGCTCTACTCGGTATCTTCTGATAACGGTCATACCGCGGGAACACGCTCACGAAATACAAAATGCTGATACGCGAAGTAGCCGACAACGGCGACGGTGCCGGTCGCAAGTACTTGTGCAAAGAGGTACCAGAGACCGATTTTTTCGATCAAAAGGTACATGACCACCGTATTGAGTATCAGATTACAAAACACCACCATACTGTACCGGACAAACTGTGGTTGAACGTCGTAGATGGGCTTGTCCTGAAAGGTCCAGAATTTTTGTAGGGAAAACGAAACCACCATGGACAGTACAAACGCGATTACCGATGCGTGAAGGTAATACACACGGCCAAAATGGACGAGAATAAACACGATGGCCAAATTGCTCGCCGCCGCCGCTGTACCAGACATGAGGTAACGAAGCAGGCGGTACATGCGTGGACCAAGGACATCCTCGGTTACTGTGTGGATTCTCAGGAGCCACCCCATAGGGAACAGTATAGCGTTTCGTGAGAAGAAGCTCTATCTTTGGGAGTATACTACCTCCTAATGAAAGAGGCGTTGTACAGACTGATCCGACACCTGTCAGTCGAAACGGTTCTCGTTGCCCTTTTTGGGTTGAGCTTTTTCATCGGCATTTGGTATGCGCTCCCGATGGTAAACACGGTTACCGACGTGTGGGCATTTGGTGGGGGTGTTCTGCGGGCGATGGAAGACCATTCGTTACTTCCCGGTTATGGCGTTGCCTATGGGACACTCTCGTTTTACCAAAATTATATAGCGATGGTGGTGGTGCTTCTTTTCGCCCTGCCTTTTTTCGGTTTTAACTTTGCCGCGTTAAAAACGGCACTCATTCTTAATCCGTCATACACACTGCTGGTGCCGCGTATGGTGTCCGCAGTGACCGCGGTAGTATTTTTGGGCGTCGTTTACCACTTTCTCAAGCGTGAAGTCCCTTCAGTATCCTGGCGAGTTGCACTGCTTGTGCTTGCGTTCGGTAACGTCCTGGCTACGATTTTGGTGCGTTCAGGAAAGATGTGGATTCTATCAACTACCCTCTGCATCGTGTCTTTTATATATGCGTATCGAGCTATTACGGAGGAAGCCCCCAAGGGCAAACCGGGTGTTTTTTCTGTGGTGTCCATATTTTCAGCGTTTCTCGCAGCCGCAAATTTTGCATTCGCCGGCCTCTTCCTTATCAACCTACCCATTTTTATATATGTATTTCCGAAGACACGAGAGGTGTTCATACGGCTCGCTACAGCCGTCGCTGGTGGGGTAGCTCTCTTTGTAGCGATATCCGCGCTGAACGCCGCGAATGTCATAGAACAAGTCTCTGCGTTTGCCGGTTCGCTTTTGGGAACACCGGGAAATATCGGAAATGGCGTGACGATGTTGTCATTTACTGAGGCATTTGCGGTAAATGCACGCCAAGCAATCGAGGCATTCCCGCTCCTTCTGGTCGCCCTCGTGGTTGTGGCATGGTATGGCGTACGCAATAAGACGCTCGCTCTTCTTGCGGCGCTATACGCCGTGTTGTATATGTTAGCCCTCTCTGCTGTTTTTCGAGTTGATGACGGAGTCGCGCTCAATATACGACATGTGTTTCCGGTGGGCTTTTTTCTCATGTGTATACTCGCGTCATGTAGGCCCCCCGCAAGATTCATTTCTTACGTTTTTGCCACCGTTGGACTAGTTGTATACGTATACAGCGTTATGCTCCTCTCATTTCCGACGACCTATAACCGCATGCTAGACCATGTCGTCAGTCGTTATAGCGATGCTCATATCAGAATAGACGAAAGCGTGTTTGAGCTGACGCTACCGATGAACAAGGAATCATACCTGCTTCACGGCACCTCTTCGTGTGGTTCTGCATGCACGCACGCCCTCGCATTGCCGAGAGATATAGCTTTTAGCCCTATTGTCGTTACGCATGATGCGGATCCTGAACGAGTAGCTCTCATACCACACCCAGATCTGTTTATCTCTTCGTCCGGTATTGATGGGTGCACCCCTCTCGCTCGTTTCGGCAACGAAGTCTCAGATGATGCTGTTTTTGACATAGACATCAATCTCGGACGCATGTTGATGCCTGAATTCTATGGGCTACGTATGCTGGGGAAGAACTTATATCTCTATGATGCACACTCGTGCACCCCACCGCCGTATGCCGTGCGACAGTGAGTGAGGGAGCTGAACGCCGTTGTCTTGTGGGGCGGGAGCGAGCACTCTGTGCTATAGTGCTCCCTACGATGAAGCAGACAAAGGTTGAGGAGGTATCGGTTGATACGACTGCAAAAAATGTCGCGCGCTGGGTCGCGCTCGGGGCGCTGTTCCTTCTCCCACTCATGCCGCTTATGGTGGCCAACTCCTACTTCTTCCCGTTCATCACCGGCAAGGCGTTTTATTTCCGCATTCTGGTTGAGATAGCGTTTGCCGCATGGGTAGTGCTCGCCTTTTTGGATAAGGCGTATCGTCCGCGCTTCTCCTGGGTTGGGACCTTGGTGCTCGCCTTTGTCGTGTGGATGGGTATCGCTGACGCATTTGCCATAAATGCCCAGAAGGCATTCTGGAGCAACTTCGAGCGTATGGAGGGGTGGGTCCTTCTGGTACACGCACTCGGTTTCTTTGTCGCGGCGGGTGCCGTGCTGCGGGTGGAGGAAAAGTGGCGAGCATGGTTTCTCACCATGCTCGGTGTCTCTTCGGTCATTGTTATCTATGCGCTCTTTCAAATCAATGGCTCTCTCGCGATTCATCAAGGGTCAACACGCATTGATGCTACCCTTGGCAACTCGTCATATCTCGCGGTCTACTTGTTGCTCAGCGTGGGGATCGCGGTATGGCTCGCTCTTACCGAGCAGCGTCACTGGCTCCGTTGGCTTCTTATAGGTTTGGCAACCATTGAAGGAGTCTTGGTGATTTTTACTGAAACGCGCGGAGCGGTGATTGGGCTTGCCGTGGGACTCGCGCTCGCGGCAATACTTACCGCGCTTACCGCGGGGAAACAGGCGCGTCGAGTGGCGGTCGTTGGCCTGCTTATGCTGACGGTTGTGGTCGGGGGGCTGTACGTTGCGCGTAACTCCGATGCCGTAAAGAACAATTCAACACTGCGGCGTGTCACCTCTATCTCGCTTAATGACGGAGCGACGCGCTTCACACTCTGGAACATGGCATGGCAAGGTACGCTCGAGCGGCCACTTATTGGGTGGGGGCAGGAGGGGTACAACTATATATTCAATAAGTACTACGAGCCAAGTTTGTATAAACAGGAGCAGTGGTTTGATCGTGCCCACAACACATTTATTGATTGGCTCGTTGCGGGCGGATTCCCTGCATTCTTCCTCTACATCGCACTCTTTGTCTCGGCGATGATCGCGCTCTGGCGGCACTCAAACCTCTCGCGACCCGAGCGGATCGTGCTTACCGCCGCTCTGGTGGGGTACGCAATCCACAATTTCTTTGTGTTCGATAATCTGGTCTCCTATCTCTATTTCTTTGCGATTCTCGCACTCATTGACTCTCAAGTTGCACGTCCTTTTCCTCGTCTTGAGAGAGCACCGACTCTTGCAGGGGAGGCAGGGCTTACCATGGCGCTCCCGGTGGCGACCGTTCTCCTCATTGTCACGGTATGGGTTGTTAATGTACCGGGGATGCAGGTGGCGGGTAAAATCATCACGGCACTCTCCTCACAGCAGGTTGAAACCATTACGGCAACGTTCCAAGATCTTGCGCTCAATCCTGCGTTTGCAGCGCAAGAGGTGCGCGAGCAGATTGTGAACTTCGCCGCATCAGCTGCGCAGAGCACCCAGCTCTCGGATGAACAGAAACAGCAGATAGCCGCACTGGCGGTGACCGAGATACAGAAACAAATTAAAGCGTATCCGCTCGACGCACGACAACACCTTCAGCTCGCGTACGTGTACCGTTCATTTGGCGTCTATGATGAGGCACTGAAAGCTATGGAACAGGCGAACGCCCTGTCACCTAAAAAGATTGATATGTACCTTCTACGAGGGATCACCGCGTGGGATAAGGGGGACACCCAGTTCGCCAGAGAGATGTTTACCACCGCGTATACACTCGCACCGCAGTTTACCGACCTCGCCGAGTACGCTGCCGCGGGGGAGCTTGCTGCGGGCAACGTTACCGCCGCCGACGCTATTTTAACCACCGCATTCGGGACCACCACAGTCGACAGTAATATACTGGCGACTGCGTACTACCGCGCTCGCAACTGGCCTCGCCTTATCGCACTCTGGGAGCGTCGGGTCGCTGCGCCGGACGCGACGGTACAACACTGGTTCTCACTTGCCGCCGCCTACTACACGGCGGGAGCCAACGCGCAAGCTATTGCGATACTTACCGAGGCAGGGAAGCGGTTCCCTGATGCTGCTGAATCCGTACGTGAGGCAATCAAGCAGGTGCAGGGTGCAGCGAATGTTCAATGACCGTTCTTGAGCGCGCACCCCTTGCTCCTCGTACCACTCTCGGCGTTGGCGGTACCGCACGATTTTTAGTTACCGTCGAAGGTGACGACGATGTACGTACGGCGATAGCGTTTGCACAGAAACAGGCGCTCCCGCTGCGGGTGCTCGGCGCAGGGAGTAATGTATTGATTCCAGACACCATGCTTGATGCCGTTGTGGTGCAGCTCACACTCACGGATATCACTATCACCGATGAAGGAGAGACCGTGCTCGTGCATGCGGCTGCTGGTGCACTCTGGGAGTCGGTGGTGATGCTGTGTGAGGAGCATGCACTATGGGGCATTGAAAATCTCGCAGGTATCCCCGGATCGGTTGGTGGCGCCGCAGTGCAGAACATTGGTGCGTATGGCGCTGAATTGAGTTCAGTATTTCTATACGCGGACACGATTGACAGCGCAACGGGTACCACTGCACGGATACTTCATGAGCATGCTGCGCTCGCGTATCGTTCCAGTTTTTTCAAAACACACCCAGCGCTCGTGATCACGCACGTGGGGCTCAGGCTCGCAAAACACGCCCTCCCAAATCTCTCCTACCCTGACCTCCTTCGGCTGCACGATACGGGTGCGGTGCTCTCCACTCCGAGAGAGATAGCGCAGGCAGTGCGCATGATTCGTGCAAATAAATTCCCGGCCAACTCAGGCATGGGAACGGCGGGCTCGTTTTTCAAGAACCCCGTGGTGGACGCGACCTTGGCAGCGCACCTCGCCGAGCTCCACCCTGGGCTCCCTCAATTCCCGCAAGCCGACGGGAGAGTAAAACTCCCACTCGCCTGGATCCTCGATCACATTCTCGGTCTCAAGGGATACGCGTATGGATCGGTGCGCCTCTTCGAGAAGCAGCCTATGGTGATTGTCGCGGAGCGCGGAGCAACGGCGACTGAGGTCGATGCATTGGTTACCATGGTATGTGATCGTGTGTATGAGTCGATAGGGATCACGATTGAACGTGAGGTAGAAACATTTACGGTGTGATGCGCAAAAAATTTCATACTCGACGCAAAGTTATCCACACGTTTTATTTTTTTCACACACAAAAATTTTTTTACGCGCGATAATGATCGTTAGAAACGTTTGAGTGTTGTTCACTCAACACACAGACGGGTCGACATATCAGCCATCATTTAATTCGCAACCACCATGGCAGCAAAGAAGCGAAAGACCGCAAAAAAGGCAACGAAGAAGCGCAAGGCAGCAAAGAAGCGCGGCTAGTTCCAAAGGAAAAACCCCGCTCCGGCGGGGTTTTTCCTTTTTCGACCAGTGAGAACGAAAATGCTATAGTGGCTAGCGATGCTCGGACTCTCCCGCCTTTTCTCGAAGAATCAGTCGGCTGCGTTTATCCGTGCCGCCGCGCCGGTTGTGGATGCTGTCCGCACACACGGCGAAGAGCTTGTCGGCCTCTCCCAGGAGACGCTGAAAGAGCGTCTCGCAGTTGTGCGGGCGCGAACACAGCAAGCAGGGGCTCCTCGTGAGGAGGACCTCCCGCTCGTTTTTGCTCTGGTACGTGAGGCGGCAAAGCGGACACGTCGTGAAGAACATTTTGACGTTCAGATCATTGGCGGACTCGCGATGGCGCAGGGCAAAATCGCCGAGATGCGCACCGGAGAAGGGAAGACCTTGGTCGCGACCTTACCCGCAACCTACCATGCACTTGCTGGGAAAGGCGTGCACGTGGTGACGGTGAACGATTACCTTGCACGTCGCGATACAACATGGATGGGGCAGGTCTACGAGTATCTCGGTCTTACCGTTGGCGTGGTGACCTCAACCGGATCATATCGATACGATGCGTCGCATGTCGCACCAACCGAAGATACAGAGCGTGACAACGAGGGTTCATTTAAGGTGTTCTATGATTACTTACGTCCGGCGACAAAGCAGGAGGCGTATGCTGCCGATATCACCTACGTGACAAACAACGAGCTCGGATTTGACTATCTTCGTGACAATACTGCCTACCTTCCCTCTCAGATTGTGCAGCGCAGCCATGCCTACGCGATTATCGACGAGGTTGACTCAATCCTGATCGATGAGGCGCGTACCCCGCTGATTATTTCAGGCCCAGCTGGCGACTCACAAAACCTCTACGAACGTTTTGCGCAGATTGTAGCCTCATTTGTAGCCACAGAGGACTACACGGTCGACGAAAAACAGAAGGCCATCCAGATCACCGAGGCCGGTATGCACAAGGCAGAGACTGCGCTGGGTCTTGAAAATCTATATACCGAAGGGGGGATGAAGTATGCCCACCATCTTGAGACGGCGGTGCGCGCGCTCGCACTGTTCCAGAAAGATAAGGAGTATGTGGTGCAGAACAATGAAGTGGTTATTGTGGATGAGTTTACGGGAAGAATGCAGCCGGGGCGACGCTGGTCGGAGGGGCTTCACCAGGCGATCGAGGCGAAGGAGGGGGTTCGTGTTCAGGAGGAGACGCGGACGTTTGCGACCGTTACCTTTCAGAACCTCTTTCGTATGTATGAGCGTCTTGCGGGTATGACCGGCACAGCTCTCTCCTCCGAAGAAGAGTTTTATACCGTCTATAAACTGGAGGTCGTCGCTATACCAACGAATAAGCCGTCAGCCCGCAAAGATCACGATGATCTCATTTTTCAAACGGCGGCAGGGAAGTACCGTGCCGTTGCGCGCGCCGTTGCTGAGCGACACACTCGTGGTCAGCCCGTTCTTGTGGGTACTGTTTCGATTGAAGATAATGAAACGGTGAGTGCGTATCTCGCGGAAGCGGGTATTCCCCATGAAGTGCTGAACGCGAAGAATCATGAACGAGAGGGAGAGATCATAGCTGAAGCAGGGAAGGAGGGTCGGGTGACCGTAGCGACTAATCTCGCTGGTCGCGGTGTCGATATTAAGCTCGGGGGCGCGCTCGCGACGGCCGAAGAGCGTGCCGCGGTGGTGGCTTCGGGAGGGCTCTCGGTCGTTGGGACCGAGCGTCATGATGCGCGCCGCATCGATAACCAGTTGCGCGGTCGCTCGGGACGGCAAGGAGATCCCGGCGAGACGAGATTCTATGTCTCTCTTGAGGATAAGCTCATGCGTGTCTTTGCGTCGGATACATTGAAGCGGGTCATGGGCCGATTCGGTATCCCTGAAGATGAGCCGATTGAGAGCGCCCTTATTACACGCTCCCTCGAGACGGCTCAAGGGCGTATCGAAGGGTTCAATTTTGATGCACGCAAGCAGGTGCTTGCCTACGACAATGTGATGAATACCCAGCGCATCGCCATGTACGCGCGTCGCCGTGCGGCGCTTGTCGGATCACCAGACGAAGTAGAGACATTGGTGCGTACTTTGATCAGTTCAATCCCTGATGCATCAGCGGTTATGGATACAAAGAAGAGTGAGCTCGGGGAGGCCTTCCCTGACCACCTGCGTCGTCTCGTACTCCAGATTATTGACACATTCTGGCTTGAGCACCTCGAGACGATGGATTATCTCCGCCGTTCAGTCTCTCTCCGGGCCTATGGACAGCGTGATCCGTTAATTGAGTACCGTCGTGAAGGGTTGGTGCGGTTCCGTCTTCTTGAGGAACAGATCACACAAGCGATCGCTGCGGCGTTGCCACACATGCATGCAACCGACACAACGGGTATGCGCCCTGAAGAGGAGAAGATTCGTGCGGCCGCAGTTAATGCGGGGAAAGAGGAACAGGGTAGTGCCCCAATCGTCAAAACAGCGGGGTATGGACGAAACGATTTTGTAACAATCAGCAACGGCGAGGAGACCAAGACCGTGAAATTTAAAAAAGCAGAGCCACTTATTGCACAGGGGTGGGAAATCGTTCGCGGTGTCTAATTGGCAGCAGTAGAGTTTTGTGTCGAAATGTGATACGCTAGAGCGTAATGGCATTTGTCGATGAGGCGACTATTCACGTTGCGGCTGGAAACGGCGGTGATGGTGTGATTCGTTGGTTGCGCACAAAAGAGACTGCGCGGGGTGGACCATCGGGCGGAGACGGAGGTCGTGGTGGGGATGTGATACTTGTGGGAGTGCGTGATCTCGCCGCGCTCGCACGCTATCGCTACGAGAAAAAATTTCATGCTGAGCATGGAGAAGCGGGAAAGGGAGAGCTCAAGCACGGCAGCAATGGCGCGGACCTTCTTCTGTCGGTGCCTGTTGGCACGCTTGTGCGCAAGATTGAAACGGGAGAAGAATATGAGATTACGCAAGAAGATGAACGTCTCCCTCTTTTTCGTGGGGGGTATGGAGGACTTGGCAATGCGCGCTTTAAAAGCTCAACGAACCAGAACCCTTTTCAGCAGACCAAAGGAAAAAAGGGGAAGGGTGGGGATATCCACCTGACACTCAAGATTATCGCCGACGCAGGACTTGTCGGGCTTCCGAACGCTGGAAAGTCATCTCTCATCAACGCGCTTACCCGAGCCAAGTCCAAGGTAGGTGCCTATCCCTTCACCACGCTTGAGCCGCACCTCGGAGAGTTCCATGGATACATTCTCGCCGATATCCCCGGTCTTATAGAGGGAGCATCGAGCGGTCGCGGACTTGGCACCAAATTTCTCAAACATGTTGAAAGGACAGGTTTTTTGCTACATCTTGTCTCGGCTGAACAAGATGACCCGTATCAAGCATATAGGGAAGTGCGCAAAGAGCTTGAATCCTCCACAGGAGATCTCACTGCCAAGCGGGAAATCATTATCCTCTCAAAAGTAGACCTTATCTCTCCTCAGGAAGCCAAGACGAGGGCTACCCTCCTTGAAAAAGAGACCGGGAGGGAAGTACTCATGGTCACCACGGAGGACCCGGTGATTCTCAAGAAGTTTGCAGATCGACTCTCACAAATTCTCGCCGCATAAATCACACCGCTTGCAGTTTTACTCCTAAAGCTGCAAGCTAGAGTAAATGGCTTACTATCCAACCATCGGACTTGAGATTCACGCTGAGCTCAAGACGCAGACCAAGATGTTTTGCGATTCGCGGAATGATCCGGACGAAACGCGCCCAAACGTTAACGTATGTCCCGTGTGCCTTGCCCACCCAGGGACGCTCCCTGTTATCAATCAAGTCGCGGTACACCACGTACTACGGATCGGTGCGGCAGTCGGAGGGACACGTGCCGACTTCAGCGAGTTCGATCGAAAGAGCTACTTTTATCCTGATATCCCAAAGGGGTATCAGATCAGTCAGTATGAGCATCCCCTTGTGAAGGGCGGCACGCTTGCTGGAGTTGCGATCACACGGGTTCATCTCGAAGAGGATACCGCACGTTCCACTCACGCTGGCGGAGAGAGTCTTGTCGATTTCAATCGTGCGGGCATTCCGCTCATGGAGTTGGTAACCGAGCCGGTCATTCATGACCCAGAGACGGCGGGTCATTTCGCGCGTGAGCTGCAACTTCTCCTGAGAACGCTCGGAGCGAGTGAGGCCAATCTCGAGAAAGGGGAGATGCGTATCGAAGCAAATATCTCTGTTTCTCCGGGGGAAAGCACGTTTGGTACAAAAGTAGAGATCAAGAATTTGAACTCGTTCCGTTCGGTTGAACGGGCGATCGCCTTCGAGATCGAACGTCAAAGCACGCTCATCGACGAAGGGGGTACGGTGGTACAAGAGACCCGGGGCTGGGACGAAAGCAAGCAGGTTACCTTTCACCAGCGGTTTAAAGAAGGGAGCGCGGACTATCGTTATTTTCCAGAGCCAGACCTGCCGAAGCTTCGCCTCTCCGAGATGTCTATATTTACCCATGAGGCGCTTCGAGCATCGCTCCCAGAACTTCCCGAAGAACGTCGTGCACGGTATGCTCGCGAGTACCAGTTGCGTGAGAGTGATATCGATTACCTCACTGCAACACCTGAACGCGCGGCGTTTTTTGACGCAGTGGCGTCAGCGCTCGCGCCCGATACGACGACGCTCGCGCTCGCGGCTAATTATGTTGTATCGGACCTGGCCGGGATCTATACCAAAAAGGGGAGCGAAGCGTATGCCACACTTGACCCGCATGCTTTCGCAAAACTCATCATGCTCGCTAAGGGTCAAAAAGTGTCTTCCCGGGGCGCAAAGGACACCCTTGTACTTCTGGTTGAACACGGAGGCGATCCAGAAAAACTTGCTGAAGAAGCTGGTCTCATGCAGTCGCATGATAGCGAACACCTGCGAGCGGTCGTACGTACTGTTCTAGTAGAGGAGCAGAAGGCAGTTGCCGAGTATCATAGCGGCAAGGAGGCCGCTATCCAGTACCTTGTTGGAAAGTGCATGAAAGCAACTAAAGGCTCTGGGAACCCGACCCTCCTACGAGACCTTATTCTTAGTGAGATATAGAAGTGGATGGTTGTGAGTTATGCGCGTTATGCACCACTTTAAATCAAAGCTCTTCCAAACAAGCCGAGATATGACTATACTAAAGCCATGGACGAGATTCTTATAGACGAAAGAAAATATGTATCGTCAAAGCGAGCCGCAAAAATAACCGGTTACGCAAAGGACTATATAGGGCAACTTTGTAGAGAAGGCCGAGTCCCCGCACGTCTTGTTGGTCGGAGTTGGTATGTCCTCGAGTCTGCCATAGAGGACCATCGATTTGGTGAAAAAGTAGAGAGAGAGCCACAGATAAAGGAAATGAAAGAAAAAAGTGATGAAAGTCTCACGCTACGCTCGACCTGGGAGTCCCCGCATTATGAGGCAACTCAAACCGAAGTACTTCCGTCAATCAATCGACTGAAAAATCCACCCACAACCCCTCCAGAAGGCTCAAAAATGCCCCAGGAAACGATTGAAGATCAAAGAGGTGTTATAGAGCACCTCCAAAACTCATGGAAAGAGTGGTTTGATCGAACGGTCAAAGATGAAGAAGTTCAAGAACAACAATATGATTCAAGACCTGACGAACTATCTGTAGAGCAGACGACACCAACACACCCAGAAATGGGCGTCATAATGGACGAAGGGGAAGTCGCCATACCGGTGCATACAATCTATGATCTCCCACCGCAAGATTTGCTCCCTCACCACAGCAGTCGGATAGAAATAGTGGAACCTGAGGAGATCTCAAAGCCCGCAGAGCCAGAGCTCGCACCGGTCCAGAGGAGAAAATTTAAGCGTGGAGCCCTCTATCGTGCATTTATAACTTTCGTTCTCTTGGCAACATTCGCTATCGCAGGGATCTCGGTGCTTGGATCCGGTTTTATAGATTACATTTTATTCTCGCACACACGCGCTGGCTATATTTCTGGTTTTTCAGTCTACATAAAATAATATAAATAAAACATATCTCGTCTCGTTATATCGAGATGACCAATATATACTGCTTGCACTGGAGAGCTGATCATCTGCGAGCCATAAAAGCCTCATCAAGTGCGTATTAAGTGCTGGAAGTCGTGTCTAAGAGGGCAGTATAAGGCATTTTGCGTATACTGAAGGTTTTTAGAGGTTAAAATAACTACGCACAATATTTTTCAATATTGTGCGTAGTTATTTTAGTAACGCGCATACCTTTATATAGGTCTATTGCGACTACCATAGTGGCGCCAGTATCGATATATGCCGCATAGACGACTTATCTAGCATCTACAACCAAATTTCTGGCTCAAGTGATAGCCAAGTCGCGCTCGGCATTTTAAATCTAAGCCATTTACAGACTGCCTCTCTGCTCAAGTGTGAATATTTACAGGTAAAAAGTAGATCGAGGTGGTTTATTAACGTTTCTAATCGTATTTATAACGATTTTTGGCACTCCGTATGATGAATTTTGGCATAGTGGGAGCATGTAGTACTGATAAAGTCTGATAATCTCTGTGTCTGCATACGAGCCTGCTATTGGGTGACCTGTGATTATTCGTTCGAGTATCATCGGTGAACGCCGCAAAAAAATTTCTTGTTCATCTTATCCACATATTTGTTTAGGATATCACCGGAATATTGGTTATTATTTAGTTAATTCGGTTATCCGACATGGATCCTTTACCTGAAAAAAATTACGTTTCAACGAAAGAGGCTAGTGAACTTTTTGGCTACACTTCGGATTACCTAGCACGACTCGCACGCTCGGGAAAAGTAAGAGGGAAGCGCATTGGTCACAGTTGGTTTATCGAGCAGAACTCTCTCGAGGCGTTTTTCAATCATCAGAGCGATCGTAAGATTGATCGCGCACGCGCGCTCGCGCACGCGCGCGAAGAAGAGTATCGCTCTCATCGCTCACTCCGCGTGCGAGTGATGACGTCTTTGACAAAAACAATTTCAATTTCACAACTCGATACTGAGAAGACGCGCCCAACAGATACCGCATTTTTCTCTCCGCAACAATCGCTCCGCTCGCACATCACTGCCTCACTCGTGGCGGTTGTAGTGTTGCTCGTAAGTAGCGTTGGAGCTCGTGCCGCATTTATCCCCGACGGTGCAGCACACGCCGCAACGATTGCAGGAGAGGTTGCTCTCGGATTCTCATCGATCTTGAACGAAGTGCCGATGCGTATTGCACTCCGTCTGCAAGACGCCGCACAACGTGCCGATGTACATCACACGCACGTCGCAACCATGCTCGGTGAATTTTCAAACGATCTTGCTCGAGCGTCGCTTATTCATCTCTCGACAGAGTCGCTTGCTGTCTTTGCACAGAATGAGATGCAGATGGAAGTACCACGTCAACGTACGACACCTGTTGCGAGCAGCGCATCCGCACCTCCACAAACTTCACTCTCACTGCGTGACGGAGCACGTGGAATCATCACAGCGTTGACGCACCCGCACCATCTCATGGCCGCTGCACAGGAGGGGTATCACTCTGTCGGCTCGAGTACGTACGGTGCTATCGTGCATGCCCTCGAGCAGTACCGCCAGTTTGTTGCGGTTGCCGGAGAGCAAGCACTCGAGCTCGCCGACAGGACACGGAACGCTTTTGGCACTTTGCCGCAGATGGTACACACCATCACCCTAGCGCTTGGAAATGGAGTGATTAACACAACGCACAAACTCATTCAGGCGGACGTCTCAATCGCGTATGGACTTTCTGCAGCAGCACCTGAGAGCGCGCGTGTGACCACAGCGTTCGTGAGTGGAATCGGAGGTCATCTCGCGCGTGTGGCGGAAGCAACTCCCGCGCTCGCGGTAGACACGTTCAGGCAGGTCACCACAGTTCCAGCGACACTTGCCCCACAGATCGCGGCGGCGGTTTTTGACGTTGAGTATGCGGGCGCCACGCATTTTGTCGCGGCTACTCGTTTTGTTGGGACGCAGTACCTTGCTGCCGTAGGTGGTATAGGCCACGCCGGCGCTACAGTGGTCGGAGAGGTCACTGACCAGGTCAAGACCGTGCAGCGCTCGATTGCTATGATGCCGGCGCGAATTGAAGACACGTATCTCGGCGTTCTTGGTAAGAGCGCTCTTACACTAGAGCAGCTGACTCACTCATCGGGGATTGCAACAGTTCTTGACGCCGTCGAGAAACAGTCTGGTTCGTTATTCGCTGCAGCTGCTCCCGCACTCTCTACAGGAGAAAAGATCGCGTTCACGACCTACACTACCATTCACGGTTTCTTCGAGTCGGTCAACCGTACCCTTGCCTCCCTCCTTGGCCCACCGCCAACGATCACGATCGCGCGCGGAACTCCGCGCGTTACGGGCGGTTCGACGACAAAAATCACTACACGCCCGACGAGCGTGTCGAACGTTTCAGTAAGCACCCCGACGTACAACACCATTGTGCGCGGTGTGTCAGAAACTTTTGTAAATCAGTCACTCGCGGCACTGCGCGAGAATATTTTGGCGACGGTCGCTGGGATGGTCCAACCAATGTCGAATCAGATCGCGACGAATTCAACGACCATTCAGTACGTGAACATGATTCAGGATCTCTCCAATCTTATCGTGCGCAACGGTCGCTTTATCGGCGGTAACTTTGACGGTGGAACATTGACCAACGGTATCTCTGTTCGGGCAACGACCGGTATTTTTGATAATTTGACGGGGGGAAATACCACACTCGCCACGACGACCATCACGGGACCTCTTGTAGTAAATGGGGTAACGATTACTGGAAGTGGGGGTGGTGGTGCGGGAACCTTCGCCACCTCCACCGCATACGGCTCCGTCCTCAACAACT
>ERZ1292625.28-Hain-H41-01um-R1-28-length-243526-cov-11_pt2 | contig 54381 bp, 38 predicted proteins | sample MGYA00564400_ERZ1292625 | MGnify/ENA primary metagenome ERZ1292625 (study PRJEB36523, sample SAMEA6512639) | groundwater metagenome | collected 2019-01-08 | study: AquaDiva: Metagenomics assemblies of 32 groundwater samples | reverse complement strand
CAAATCACCAAATTCACAAATCACCAAATTCACAAATCACCAAATTCACAAATCATCAAATTCACAAATCACCAAATTCACAAATCACCAAATTCACAAATCGCCAAATTCACAAATCGCCAAATTCACAAATCACCAAATTTACCTATCAGTCGGGTCTTTGTATGGAATTCCCAATACATCAAAATACGCTTTCTCGCTTGATAAATTTATCCGTTTTCCGTTCTTAAAAATACCGTGTTGATTTAATAAATAACCTAATTTTTTTGCAATACTGCGCATATAAATATTATGTTCCATACTACCAGTTAAATAAAGCAACATTGTATATTTTTCTTCCGGTATCGTCCTAAATATATCTATTTTATATACATATTTCACACTGTCAATATTCATTATAATTACTGACGACACTTTATCAATGCCAATGGAATATGGGTGTATCACATATTTGGTTTTTATTTTATCAAGTATATAGTTTAAAATATTTTTATTATTCGCTATAATCATTAAATCAATATCAGAACTTGATTGTAATCCTCTTCTATAACTGCCAACCAATACAGGTTCGAACTTATTATCTATTGATTTATTTGTAGATTTCGCGATTTTATTTATAAACTGTTCGAATGACGCTATATGAGCGCGTGATATCCTTGTTGGTTTGTATTTTAAATATATTTTAACTTCATTGGGCAATGTTTCATATATGGACTTTTTATATAAATCGCCAATATCTTTTATATTGTTTTGTTCTATTAATTTTTTTGCGAGTTTAGAACCAATACCAGATATGCCAATTAATGAATTAAAAAGTTCTTTATTCGATTTAATATCTTTCTCAGTTCTACTATCTTTCTCAATTCGACTATCTTTATCAGTTCGACTATCTTTCTCAATTCGACTATCTTTATCAATCCGACTATCTGCAGATTTCGCAATTATATTTAGTAATTTTTTTTTCATATGTGGAGTTATTTGCAGATCGTTAATTTTTTCTTCATCGCAAATAATATCATTTGGATAAACATTAAGAATTTTTTTTATTAATATATTATAACTGTTAATTTTATATTTATTAATTTTGTCATCTGTGATTTTTAATTTATTTACATAACTTATAAGAATACTTATTAATTTCCCAAATTTCATTATATATAATATATGGCAATAAAAGAATTTCATTTCGAAAAATTTATTATAGATACACGTGTGAGTAATCAGCAAATTAATGTATCAAATTCATGCGCAGTAGATGTAAGTGGTAAAATTTCAATATCAGATAAATTTAAAAGTATATATAAAAATGAAATTGCGGGAATATACTATACAAATATAACGACTGTATATGATTTTAATTTATATAGAATGTTAAATTCCATAATTAGTAAAAATCTAATTATATATGAAAATCCTGATATAAAATTATTGAATAGAAATACTGGAAATATTATGCTAAAAATTAAGACTATGGGATACGCGTATAAAAATCTATATAATTTAAATCATACACATATTTCGTCAAAAGGCGGAGGCGCCATAAGAATATATTCCAATTTATTTCGAAAGGAATTAATAAATAAAAATATTGTAACTGATAACAAATCTAATATTGCAGTACTCGAAAAATTAAATGAAAAAATAAGTGATATTGATGTTACACTTGAATATAATAATATTAGTGAAGAAGAGGCAAAATTTCAATCATATTTAATATGCTATGAAATATTGGAACGATATAGCGCGAATATTGACGCGATACATAAAAATATATTGGCAAATAATAATAAATCTATTCCATATCCAAGTGTTTTTCACGATATATTAGCAGATTGTAAAATTAATACTATCAATAATATCGAAGTAAAATTACATTACAATAATAAAATAGCAAAAGATATATATAGTGCAAATGGTGATGTATATAATATTGGAGATATAATAAATCCTCAAAAAAGAAAATCTGGATATGGACTTATAATGTTAGACCCCATAACTATATGTAATTCGAGGAATATTGCATTCAGTCTGTGTAGGATATTTGCAAGAGTTGATGTATCATTACAAATTGTAGGCGACAATGTAATTTATAATATTCCAAGTAAAATAGAATTGTTTGATGTCGCCATTTCACTGAATACACATAAAATGTTATCAGTAGTAAATCCAAATAATATAAATTTGACATTCCATGAACAAAATCAAGTTAATTATAATTCAAATTCGATGGATGTAATAAATATAGATTCTTCATATATGATAAATGCGTATTCTATCAAATATATTATTGATGATTTTATGATTTTTTTATTTATAGGTGGTCCTCTTTTTCCATGGACTGATAAAAAATATACAAAACGTATTAGAAGAATTATAATCTGCTGTTTTATGTATGATTGTTGTGTATTTGGTTCTGCAGATATATATGCGATATATAGAGAAGTAATAGATACAATACTTGAATTATCAAATAATGGTAATATGATTATTATTAATACATTCAATGATAAAAAATTTATGCAACTTATTATGCGTATCCATTTAGAATACATAAAATTATTAACATTTGATAGTATTCTTTCATATTTATTTCAAGCATTGGAATTTTATATACTGCATTTATATATTTCCACTAAAACTTATGATAATCAACAATCGCCATTGCTGGATGAAAAAAAATCCGTAATTCCAGATGGTGTGTTTTTTAAAAATTTTACCAAGAAAAATTATTATTACTATATGAGCACATATAGAGACGTTAATAAATGCGATCGGAAAACTTTATTCGAAAATAAATTTAGTTTTTATAATTCAGACTCATCGGTAGATTTAGATTTAATAAATCCGAATAAAATAGCGTTGGAAATAAATAATTATGTCAAAAATATTGGGGCGATTTTCGAAGATAATATTTTACCCATATTGAATATTTTAAATCGACATAAACACAATAATCAGTCGCAAATTTATAATATTGATATAAATCGTTTAAATCAAGTATCCACGAGAATAAATCATATAACAGATATAATTACAGAGGATATAAAAAATGACTACAAATATGATTTTTATAAATTTAATGGCATGCAAGATATTAAATATATGGAAAATAATAATGAAATTAATAATAAATCGGATTTAAAATGTTTTCAATATGCATGCAGTATTATGAAAAATCACAGAAAGATATTACCAGAATTCAATTATATATTAACAGACCATTCCGCATATATGTATTATGTTAATAATATTGATTTACGCATACAGATAGAATACTCATATGTATCATTTGATGTATATTGTGATGAAGTAGGGACTACATATGAAGGTATAATTGATAAATTATATTTCGAATGTAAAAAAACAGTTGATAATTTACTGAATACGCAAAAAACAAGTTTTACAGATAATACAGATGCGGATAAATTTGGATATAATAATTCATTTAATTGCCGTGTTGAAAATCCATATTTAATAATAACAGATAGAAATAAAGGCATATATAATATATGTATTGTAAATAATGCAAATTGCGGTGAAATTCATAAAAAATATTCAACGATCACAATTCAAAAAAGAGTAATTTATAAAAATGCAGTATATGAAAAAAAATTATTAGAATATAGAATAAATAGTAGATTTTATAAAAGTTTATTAACAAATAATAATTCAATTAATAATGAAAAATATGATATTATACAAGGCGACATACTTGGCACTATGCAAAATATTAGATTGAAAATATATGGAATATATAATATGATTAATTATTATTTTGATGAATTATTATTTTTAAAAAAAACATGTATTATGAGTAATAATATAGAAAATACATTAATTAAATTAATGAATTTAATTTTGATACAAACTATGGATAGATGCGATGTACTCACCACATATAAAATTGTACTAAATTTACTTTATTTTATGTGTTATCAGGACACCGATTACATTGATATAAAATATTCAAATAGTTTTAGTCAAGAAAAAAAAGAAATTATCAACTTACATTCATCAATTCGAACTAAATTTCCAAAATTATCAATATTAGAAAGAACAGATAATAAATACCAAAATCCAAATGATGAATCCACAATTTTAAATACATTAAATGACGCCAATTTATTAAATATGCAGTTTTGTATTGAACAGTCTAATTTACATAAAATTATGCAATGTGTTATGATTTATATTATCGGTTATTATTTTAAAGTGATTAAAAATCCAGATCCAGATATAGTTAAATTATTAGATTACACACAATGTAAATTTAAAATATCAGAAGATGTATTCAGTTGTTTCACTTCAAACGTATTACCAAATATGTGTAATTTCATTAGTGAAAATGATGTTTATTCAGATTATATAACCATACGAAAAATAATAATAAATCATCTAATAAAAACTATAAAAAATATATTTTTGAACAGACCTTAAATAAATTAACATTATCGTTCCGTATTATTGCCGTATTATTGCAGTATTATTGTCGTATTATCTCCTATGTTGTTTTATTTTTTCCGCTTAATTTTCTTGTCATCGTAAATGTATCCCTCCTCTTCACCGTAAAACCATTTTGATTTTTGACCATCCAAAATCGCCTTTTCTAATTCGTCTAATTCTTTCAACCAGATAGTGGCGCCCTTAAATTGCCCGTTCTGTTCGTCCGCAACTAATAAGTTCAAACGATTTTTAAGTTCTTCAATTCGCAATTGCCTTTTTTCGTAATCTTCTTGTGTCAATTCATCAAGTCTTAATTTTGTCAAATATGAGTAATCCGCATCTGGGGGACTTGTGATAAGTGTTATTAAATCTTTAATACTTGTATATTCGGGATTATCTAATAATTTACGATTAAATATATCGTATTTATTTTTTTCCAATATATCTATAAATTTCTGTTTAGGCATCGGTTTTCCAGATGGATTGTATTTACTGTATTCCACTGTCAATCTCTGAATATTAATCAACATTTTAATTTCCAAATCGATTAATATTAATTCACGATCTATTCTAACTGCATATAATTCTTTGCGAAATTTAAACCAATCTTGAAATACATCCTCATAATTTAAATATTCCACAACATTACAATTTTCATCTATCAGGTTTATATGGTCTGTGATTGTTTCTTTTAATTTAAAATATTCTTCAAATGCATCAAATGTTTTATTACCATATTTTGATACAATTTCATCATATGCCGTGTCTGTTAATTCGAGCAAAATATCCACACCGGAATATTCGTTTGTATTATCGTGAATAACACTCTTTACATATTTATTAAGTTGAAAACCACCCGATACCTTAGTTGGATTTGAACCCTTTAAATACCACTCCGAACAACTACTCGGCGGTAATTCCGTGATATGGAGTAATCTATTTTTTTCATCGTAACTGTAACAACCGACGAAATATTTTTTATTTTTAAAAGTCTTCACAGTGCCCTTAAAATTAGTTAAATCTATTGGTAGCACATTACACTTTTTAATTTTATTTCTAATCATATCACGAGTATTTTTAAATATGTGTGATAAGTCCCTCGCATAAACCGATATTGCCCATCCAGTTGCGGGTAATCTATTTGTTTCACACAACACATATGGTATAATTGGCACATAATAATTTGGTTCATATCGCTCACCTTCATCAGTGCAGTATTTTAGCACATAATCGTCCTCGCGTCGAAATAATTTATCTGCCAATTTATAGTTAAATGAAGTATAAATATATCTTGGCGCGGCCGCATCTGAAAAATTCATCTTTCTCGTGCCAAATATTCCTCTCGGTTGTAATAATGGTAGATTTCTCGCGGTTGGGAACCCTTGCGCCATCCGCGTAATTGTTTGCGCAATACTTGCCTCGCCATGGTGATAATTTGCCTTAGCGGATACTAAACTTGCCAACTCTGCAACCTTCACTTCACCGTGTCCAATTTTTCTCGATGTGAAAAATACTTTCCTTCTACTTGCAACAAATCCATCTACGAGATTTAATAATTTTCTAACAATATTATCCCTTTGATAACTTTTTGTGTCGATTGTAAATTGCTGACTTAATGGAATGTTCAGCACATCGTCTAATGGTTCCGTAGTTGTGCCATTTGATAATGCGAGTTTCCTACATAAGGTTTCGCTTCCATAATAAATATACATATTTCTAATTGCTTCGACGTCAAGTATGTAAGTTATAATTTTATCATCTATATTTTGAAATATCCTCGAAACTTCTTTTTTTGCCTCTGTATGTGTCCCAAGTCCTTTATAATATTTCGGTTTATGATAATGAACAGATACCCATTCTTCCGTCTTTTCTATCATCCATGATTTTGCCTGTTTTTCCGAATAAAATTCCTTCACTGGGTGTTTAGTTTTTGCAATAGGATATATTCTTATAACTGGCGTATTTATCCTTTTTATGAATTGGCGCCTAACGAGATTTGGCCAATATGTTAAAAACAAAGTCGCAATAAGACCAAAAATATTAAATCCATCTAAATCTTGGTCTGTCAAACCACAAATAAATCCGTATCGGAGAGTTTTATATTCTTTTTCTCCTTGTTCCGTGAATTCATATTTTTTATTAAAATCTAAACCAAGAACTCTGACCAATTCTTCGAGGCGTTTATTTTTTATAAGTTTTTTATTTGGAACTAAATTCTCAGCAATATGAATATTGAGATTTTTTAACATTTCATCCTTATCACCACTCGGTAATCTAATATTGTCAAAATTTTCTAAATCTAATATTATTGGGTCATCTTCTTTTTCTTCTTGAAATTCTTTCATATCATTTGCAAATCCCGCATTAATCTCATCGCTGATTTCACTTATACTTTTACTATCAGTTAATGTTTTTTTGCGTGGTATTCGCTTTTTTTTAGTTTCTGTAGACTCTTTCAATCCATTGACTATAACGCCACGAACCGCAAATACGCCGAACCAATCATAATTAAAATGCTCAGATACATCTTTCGATACTAAACCTGTATCTGCCATACCTTTTGCACTCGCACCTTCTGTTATGATTAGACCGCATTCGTGGCATTTTTTACTATCAGTGCAGAACTTGGCATCATCATACATAGCGATATCATAAATACGTTGCCTGTTCGCTTTAAGTTTAGTTGCCCCTAAGTGTTTTTTTAAAAATGTGTCCATTACAACATCACGAAACATACCCCATATACGTTCCCAATGGGCATTTGGTATTTGATAATCTACAAAATTACTAATCGGCGTTCTCAGCGCATCTTTGGTTTGACTTAGAAAATCTGGATTACTCACATGACCTTTCATAAATATAAAAATATTATTAAGGAGTAAATTTTTATTAAATTTAACACCGACTGATTTTAATTCTTTCTCGACGTATGATTTTAAATTTTCAACTATGATATTTTGAATATGTTTGATATGAGTGCCCCCTTCTGGGCAACATACACCATTAATCATACTAACTTGTGCCTCTTTACCTTCTGTAAAACTCAGGCAAATATTCCACGGATAGTTGGGATATTTTTCTGATTTGGCGACGGTTTCAAAAAGTAAATTTGAATTATCTGGAAGATGCATTGTGCAGAATTCTGCAAAATTACTAATATTGATTTTCTTCCCATTATAATAAACATCGATACCTGTAAATATTTTTGCCTGTATGGCGCGTGTTTCTATTAATTTACTCAATGTCGCAATATACTCTGAAATTTTAATATTAAATTTTGCATAATCTGGTAAAAATGTAATCTCTGTATGTGATGTTATTTGTTCCTTAGTTAAATTTTTTGTATTTTTAGTTTTACTGATATCTATTATATTTGGTGGATTTATTTTTAATAAACCATCTAAAAATGTCTGTTCGTAAAATAATTTATTCTTACTATCCACAGTCTCCACTTTAAACCACTCACTATATACTGCAGTAATTTTAGCACCAAGTCCATTTTGACCTCCAACTATGCGTTCTGTATCTTCGGCATCATCAAAATTACTACCTGATAAATATTCGGTGAATGCCTGCTGTGGAATATACATAGTTTTACCGGATAGACTTTTAGTTTCTTCTACTTTAATACCGGGTCCATTATTATATACTGATATGGCGCCATCTACATTAACTGAAATTCTTATTTCATTCACAAGTTTTGGATTAACTACATAATGATCGATAGCATTAACTATAATTTCATCTATCAACTTAATAAGTGCAGGTGGATAATTAACATTCTCCATCGAAATTTTATTTGTCTCTTTACAGAATATATATAATTCTACGGACTGCATTTTATTACTACCTGCCCACATACTGCGTTTCAGTATGCTGTCTCGCATGGAGATTTGCTTAATTTTTCTTTCCGCCATTGTAATATTTTTAATTAATATAATTGGGGATATAAATGTAATATTATTTCAATTTTAAAAAACAAAAAATAAATAAACTTATGCAAATATTTATACATTATGTCCTACTTAGTCCCTGTAAAATCTTAGATTGTTTATTTTCTAATCTTTGCAATGTGTCCTGTAAATTATATCCCGCAATCGGTTCATCACCAGAACCAAACGACGTAGAAAAATTATTATATGCATACCAACAAACTATCAGAAATACAATTATCACAACTGCTATTATAATATAATTAGTTTTTGATGTTTTATCAAATCCACCAATAATACCCCCACTTGTTGATTGACTTGTGGAATTTGTAGTTTGATTAGATTGATTTTGTTGCGAATAATTTATAGGTTGCATTTGATTTGCAAAAGTATTATTCTGTTTAGTATTTTGCGCCTGATATTGCTGATTTTGTTGCTGAGTTTGCATCTGTTGTTGTAATGTGGGTTGTATCTGTATAGGTTGAGTTTGCTGAGTTTGCATCGGTATAAATTGTTGTGTTAAATTTGGTTGAACTGGATATTGTTGTGTGTAGGGTAGTTGATTTGTATTATACATTTGTTGATTTGCAATTTGCGGATTAATTTGTGGATTAGTTTGTTGATTTACGATTTGCGGATTAGTTTGCATTTGTGGATTAATCTGCATTTGCGGATTTTGATTTATGAATTGTTGGGGATTATTTTGCAATCCTGATTGTATTACACCAGACATATTTTAATATATATTTCATTTAAATATATTTCTAACCGTTAAAAATTAAAAAAAAAATATAAATAAAATTTAATTTATATTTTAGCAACAAAGACAATAATATTATTTTTAATTACGTGCAATTTTTAACTATACGTTATTTCCAATTTATGTATTATTCAAACAATAACACACACGCTATTTAATTAAAAATTGTTGTCGTTTGAATGTGTTGCCATTACATCAGAATCCGTCTTCCATAGATTTTTAGTGTAATAGTTTCTCTTTTTAGAATTGGAATCTAACAACATTCCCGCGGACTCATCTTGAATGAGAAAATTTGGCGCATCTGCATCTCCCTTGTAATATTGCCTCAATTCTTCATCTTGTTTCCAAAAAACAGGTGCTTCATAACCTTCCAACATTGATTGTGAATTCAAAATTTGATGTCCAAGAGTGCCTGCTGACGCCCCACTTCGTTGTCTGAATAATAATCCTAATGTTTGTAGAACAAGTATAACTAAACATACTGTGCTAACTGCAGCCAGTAATCCAGAATAACTACCTCCAAGACCATTTAATGATTCAAGCAATCCCATTATATATATTAGTCAAGATAATAAAATATTAAATAAAAAATAATTAAAAAAAATAATTAATTATTGATACAAATTATTATTCATAATCCCTAAATGGCATTATTGCCTTTGCCCTTTGTGGAACATTTAATTTAGATAAATCTTCATATTCGATTGTTATCATTCTGCCTAAATATTTAGTTTTAAAATTTTCTAAACAATCTGCGTATAATTCTCTTCTTTCTTCGTTGGTAATTCCCTTCGGTGTAGCGTTGAATTTAACGTCTTCGGTATTAGAACATATCCAAATAATTGCATCTTTATCCTTACCTTTCCCACAAGTGTAATCTACAACTTCATATTCATTTGTAAATTTTTGTTTCATTTTAAGTAAATCTTTACTTCTTAATGAGTCGTTAGTTATATTTGGATTTGCGAGATATATACCATCCGAATTCCTACACATTACACCCTCATAACCAGCAGATGTAATCCGTTTATAATATTTCATAAGTCCATCTTCATTATCGATTAAAATAGTCTCGACTGGTTTAATTAATTTAAAATCCATATCATTATTACCAGTATCATTTATACTATCATTATCGATATCATTTACATCATCCACATCATCCACATCATCCACATCATCCACATCATTTACACTATTTACATTATGAATTATATAGAATATACTATCTAATATTTTCTTCCTTTCTTCATATGGCATATTCAACCGATTTGGGTAAAAGCAATCATATATATGATATTCATTCTGGTTTTTACTTTTACTTTTCTTGCTTTCGTTTCTCGCCTCACCTGATATATCTTGTAATTTAGAACCATGCTTATAAAATTCACCATCGAGAAATAATGAACATTCCTTAGTTTTCAATGGTTGTAATATTTTGTACAATATATTTTTCATATGCGAAGTTGATTTTTCTGGAAATATTTTTTTACTTCTCGAATACATAACAATATCATCCGCAGTATTACCAGATAAGTAAGTCAAACATCGCACGCCATCTAATTTAGGTTGCACATATATAGGATATACAAGGTGGTCTTTTTCATCTGCGTATTTTCTTGCCAACATAGGAAAATACATTACATTCATTTTTTTACTTTTCACATTACTGCTATTACTGCGTGATTTTTTATTCAAATATAATTTTCTACCATATATAAGCGCCTGCTGAAATGGATTTCTTTGATTTTTCTGCCCCTTGAATGCAACTTCTGTAAAATAAGTAGGTCTCCCACGTGTCATCTTCATACCATCTATACCATTCTCAACATATAATTCAACCGCGGAACCTTCTGGTATATCTTCTAATTTGTCCCCAATATTAAAATAACTTTCCTTAATAGGGATTTGATTTTCACTCAGTAATTCCCAATCTATATCATAATTAGTTTGCCCATCGTATTTTACAATTCTAATATATATAGTCCATGTTCTAACGTGTTTCAATTTATCTTTATATTTTACAGATGGAAATGTATAAATATTTTCAATTACGGATCCACCGAAATTTTTAAAATCTGTGAAATTCCTTTTCTCTGCACTCATCTTATTATAATAATATAAATTCAATTTTAGAATAAAAAATTATAAAATTAGTCCAATACATTAATGATATTTATTTCACATTCTTTAAAATAATTAGTAAGATTTTCAATTTCAATATTCATATCTACTTCTGCGGTGGAATTTATATCCGCTTCCGTTGTAGAATTTATATCCGCTTCCGTTGTAGAATTTATATCCGCTTCCGTTGTAGAATTTATATCCGCTTCTGCTGTGTAATTTATTTTACATAGACAATATATATCATCATTTAAATCCTGCATACATACAGAACACACAATATAAATATAATTACAATATCTTTTATAATATTCCATTGGTATGTATTCGGGTATATTTTCCAACATTGTATTGGAATTTTTTATATATTTTATATAATCTATTCTACATTTTTTTGATATAGTCCTATTTTTTATAGAGCGAAATCTTTTGGACGATATTAAAATTCGACCACACAAATAATATTTATATTTATATTGTTTTTTGGGTAAAATACGTAATAATAATTTTCCCATTTTAAAATAATTTATTTTCAATTTTAATATGAATATGGTAAATTATGAGATATTACGAAATATATTAACAAGATATTATGAATACACTGATAGAGTTTTGTATATATTTTGGTCTGGTCTTCTCGTATCACAATAAGTAATTGGATAAGTATCTGCCTTTTTCTTATTTGCCGTTTGCATTGTATCGAGACATACATTGTATGTTTTTTTCTGAAACATTAATAAATCTTTACTTGATACTATTTGCATCGTTATTGGCGTGCGTAATGTTCCTGTATTACTCATATTTAAATCTACATTCAACACAGGATATGATGTTAGGAATAATCTAATATCTGCAACATCATATTTACCAACTGCGTAGCAATGATTTGTTATATTTTGCATATCTCTACTAAATACTATATATATGCCTTCCGTTATCTGCATAGAATTCCAATTAAATATCCAATCGATGCCATTCCATGTCGCAAGTTCTATTATTTGATTTTCTTTGATAGATTTTGATTTTCCTTGATAATCTTTGCCAGAATATAAAATTATAACCTTATCACCGCTATTACCACTATCACCTTTTTTATATGTAGTTTGCTTCGGTTTTTTCTGTTCCGGTATTGGTTTAGTTGGCACAGGTGGTATATTTAAAGTCGATGGAACTGGTATAGGTGGTGTAGATATAGGTGATGTAGATTGCGAATTTAATGCGTATGATGGTGTATCTATGGCGTTATTACTTGGTGGTGTTAATTCTCCACCTTGTGTATCCTGATTTATAGATGCATCATTTGAGTTAATATCAGTTGGATGCGCCATAGATTGATCTTGTGGTTGTGATTGATTTTCACTTAAATCTCTCCCATTATCCACATTAACGTAATAATCCATATCTGTATTACCAGATGTAGGTATATTCTTAGATTCCGTTGGTATAATATCTGCAGAATTTGGCATTGTATCGTCTGAATAATATTCATAAAATATAAAGAAGAATATTAATAAGACGCCGACAATTATAATTATTTGTTTTATACTCATTATATAATTTAAAAGATAAAAGATAAAAAATAGTAAAATATATCTATATTAATTTTATGTATAATGATAATTTTTTTATAAATAAATTCATAGACCAATTTAGAAATATTTCATATAAAAATATATATAGGATTTTATATGAAATACTGCATGTAGATTTTATAATAATTATACACCAATCTAAAAATTTTTATACGGCATATTATGAACATGGTGTTATGTTTTTCAACGATGAACCAAATATATTATTTATGAAGAGAGTATATTGTATAACACATATGATAGAATTTCCTGATTTTAATTTATATTATAAAGGCGATAAGCAGGCGATTAGTGTGGAAAATTTACTAAAAATAGAAATATATTTATTTAAATATTTCACTCAGGAAGAAGAAAAAAAAATTACGAAACAAATTAATGCAATAACGGACATTATGCGGAAAAATGTGAATAAAAATTTAGAATTGCTTTTGTCAAATGCAAAAGAATTAAATATTAAATCTATCAACGATAATTATACTGCCGATAAATCAAACGATACTATTGATAAATGGAATGATATTGTCATATCAAATATAATGGAAAATTCACTAAAAATTGCGAATAGTATATATGATGTGCATGATTTATTGAAATTAGAGACCGCAAATATTAAATTGGATTGCCATTATTTTAATTTTATATTATTTTTAAATGACATATTTTACAATATTGAAAATCTATGTATCGAGAAAAAAATTAATTTCTCTTATGTTATAATGAGTATTCCAGAAAATGTATTTTCTGATATCTGCAGATTGAAACAAATTTTAATAAATATATTCGATATAACCGTAGAATTTGCCGTGGATACAGTAGATATTATAATCGAAACATTATATATACATCCTACGGAAATTATCATAAATGAGTATGCAGATTACTCATCGCTGAGAAATTTAGGTTATTACAGTTTAGATATCATAATTAATAACGCTGGAAATTTAATTAACGATGGCAATTATGATATGTATTGCTCACCATCTGTATTAGGTAGTAATAAACATTTTATACTACATTCGGTTAGACTACTTGCGAAACTTTTCAATGGTTATTTTAAAATTTTACTGTCAAGCGCGAATAAATATTACTATAAGATAAATTTAATTCTCGACGCATAATTTAACTCTCGGTGCGTGATGTTTATTATCTGCGTGTAATGTTTATCATAATTTATTATTAATAGTTGATAATCTTTCCATAACCCATTTTAAATTTGTTTTTGCATTTATCTCATGTATATCATACGTGTTTGTATTACGTCGCTCATTATCATTCGTTATATTTATAAAATTTACTGGATTATTGGGATTATTGATATTATTGGGATTATTGATATTATTGGGATTATTGATATTATTGGGATTATCGATATTTATTTTATATTCTTCATTATGTGTATTATTTTCTTTATTTTCTTTGTTTTCTATTTCCTTATTTTCTGTCTCCTTTTCTTCTATAATTTTCAAACCAGTATTTGTCGAATTTTCCTGATCTATAATAATTTTTAAAGTGTCTAAATCTGTCTCAATTGGAATTTTATTATTTTCGCAAAATTTGGCAAATTCCTTTTTTTCCGTATAACTTAATTCTGGGTCGTGATTTTCAATGCTGTCAAATTCTCTGATAATCCAATATATGAATTCGTCTGTTATTAAATTTTTCGACTCATTCCGTTCTATTTTTTCATAAAGTAAAGTGTAATCTAATGATTGCAGTTTTGCCTTATCTTTTATCTGTGGAAATTTAAGAAAATCTTTAATTTTAATCATTGCCGTGCTCAACAAACTTAATATGAGGAGGACTTTATTTACGTTGGTTGCTGATGTTGATACAATTTCTTCTATAAATGCAATAAGTGGGACACTTGCAGTTATTATAAGTTGCGACCAGTTTAATAATTTTGTATAGTATGCGTATTTTTCTACTATAAATGTGAGCATTATTTTTTTTCTTAATATTGTTTTTTTAAGTTTTATTATACTCGATTTTATGGAATCATCCATGTTATTTTTATAATAAAAAAAATCTTTAATGTGTTTATTAAAATTTAAAAAAAATAATTTAATTTGTTTATTTAATAATATTGTATATGTTTTATTTTAGGTGTAAAGTATGATGAACATGAATTATTTTGGGTTGGTTTTATATCGAATATAACTAAAATAATCACAATACATACAATGATACATATTATGTAGTATATGCTGAGCGATATTTCAAATCCACCGAATGCAAATTCATTAAGATTATTTGGATTATTTGGATCCGATTCAAAATTTGCTTCGGGTGGCGATTGTGGTGTTTCTTGTATTTCCTCTAATTCAAATATAATAGGTGGTCGTATTTTTGGTAAATTATACTTATCGCGTAATGATTCAAAATCTTCTTCATATAATGCTTGATTATTCGCATAAGTCTTTTTTAATTCAACTGGACTCAAAATTGCCATACTTTCAATTCTGTCCCTCTTTCCAATCCATCTTTCATTTAGTGCTTTCAACTCGTCATCATAAGTATTGGTTGATGATTTATTTTTACGTCTTGATTCTTCTAATTCTTTATTCATGTCTCTATCTAAATCTTGAATTCCTCTTTCATATGCATCTTCTTTATCTTTGATTTCTTTTTTTATTGTATCTATTTTATTTTTCAATACTTCAATTAAATTCCGTATAGATATACTTGGGTTAGATTTAATACTATGTTTCTTTATAGTATCCTTTGCATCTATAATTTCGCCATTTTTTATCTGTATTTCACTGTCTGTTGTTCTTTTTAAATCTTCTTTTAATTCCGCGTATTCTTTCCTAATTTCTTCTTCTGTTTTTGGTTTATCTTCTATATATGGCGATGTTTCTGGTTGAATGGTTGGTAGTGGTTGTCTTACTTGTGGTATTGGAGGTGGCGTTGATCTAACTGGCGCCCTATATATAATATCAGGTGCTGGCACTGGTGCTGCAGGTGGAAGTGGCGTTGATCTAATTGGTGTTTTATATATAATATCAGGTGCTGGCACTGGTGCGGGTGGTGGAGGCGGTGGAACTGCAATAGTTGGTGTTCTTGATGGTGCGGGTGGTGGAGGCGGTGGAACTGCAATAGTTGGTGTTCTTGATGGTGCGGGTGGTGGAGGCGGTGGAACTACTGCAGTCGATACCGGTATTGTAGGTGGTTTTGGCGGTGTTTTATTTGGTGGTAAATCGGAATTAATTGGATTTGATGTCGACGACTGACATGATATTTTATAATTATAATATTGTGTAAAATCTATATCTAATAAATAAATATTATTAATTTTTTTTATTTCATCAATTATAGTAATTTTAGTAGTTATAAAATATTTAAAAATAGATGTGTTTTTATTATTTTTTGCCTTCTCTTTCATACATGAATCTTTTATTTTATCGAGATATTCAATTATGTAATTATGTATATATAATTTAAGTTTTGATATATATGTATCAATAATTTTATAAAATAATGCTCTTTCTATCATATATGTAATTGATTTTATTATTAATATCTGTCGCTTATCATAATATTTTTTTATTATATCATAACGTTTCTCCGCATCATCACTATACATATCAGGAGATTGTATGATTTCGTCATCTATTTTTTGTAATTCATTTACATAATTTTTATATTCTATTTGTATTTCATCATCATATTTTTGTTTATTATCATCTGATTGTGGAATTCGCATAAATGATGGATGTGGTCTTGATGGAGGTGGTTTTGATGGAGGTGGTTTTGATGTCTTTTTTTCATTACTATAATATTCTTCTATTTTTTTAAAATTTGTAAGATTGTTTTCTAATTTCTCGTCGTAATTTTTAATAATTTTTTTTGTATATTCTTCTTCTTTTATTAATATTTTTGATTCTTCCATTCGAAATTCTTTTTTTGCTTCTTCAGTTATTTTCATTGTCTCTTTTTTATATCGTTCTAAAATTTCTTTATTTTTTTTCATTTTATCTTCCACCAATTTCGTATGAAATTCTTTTATATTAATTACATCGTCATCTGAAAGAATTTGTGAATTTCTACCATTTAATATTCCTTTTTTATATTCTTGTATTTGCTTTTCTTCGTCTTTTGATAATTGAAGTATTTTTTGTGTTTCTTTCGTGCTATCTAATATTTTTTTTAATAACGTATATTGTAATAATTTATACAAAGTAATACATGCTTGAAATATACTACCTATTTTTAATTCTTCATATAGGTCTAATGTTGATTTTGATAATAGTGTTGATTTTTTTTTTGTGTAAATCTCATGTATTTTTATTCCGAATAAGTTAATTTTATATTGGTATCTTGAATCCAAAATTGTTTCTATATTTTTTTTGATTTCACTGCCGATTGTATCGTTAATAATATATGATTCATATTCTTTAATATCACGTTCTGGTTTGCGAAATTCGATAGTAAAAGAGTCAAATATACTTCTATGGATACTTCGTATATAATATCCTGTTGTATTAAATGTTGGCATTTCATAAAAATTAATATCATTATCAATATATGATATTTTATTAAAATTACACATTGTTATAATTTCTTCTATTGTTGGTATCGGATATAATTTATGCGTTTTTTCTACGAAACCTTTTCCAATTTCATCTAATATATTATCAGGTATTAAAATATGTGATAGATCAGACTTAGATTCATATATGTATGATTTATATATAATCGGTTTGTGTGTAATAATTTCCTCTTCTTTTCCTACTTCTGGTAATTGTTGTATTATTCCATGTTGTGGTAATTTATTATTTAATTGTGGTTTTTTTATTAACTTAATTTCCGGTGAAGGTGGTTCCGTTAGCGGTTCATCATCATCTGAATCATCATCTGAATCATCATCTGAATCATCATCTGGATATAAATACATCATACTCTGTTCTAAATCTTCGTCTTTAATATTATATCTATCTACTAATTTTATGTAATCGAAATTATATAATGCTTGTAAATTTTCTTTTTCTTTATCATATCCCATTTTATGAATAAATTTTTTACCCTTTTTATAAACATATATATCATTAAGTTTTATTTTTTTTAATTCGTAATCTGCGCGTAATATAGTATATTCTTCTTTAAATTTCTTGATATTTTCTGAACTTTTTAGATCACTTCCTTCGAAAAATTCTGACGTATATCCATATTTTAGATTAATTTCTATTATATCTTTTCTATATTGCTCATTAATTCTACGTAATTCTTCTTCATATTTTTGTTGAAATTCTAATTTAATGTTGGGATTAAATTTTTTATATCTATCAACACTATCCAAATTTTTTTTATAATTTTCTTCTAAATTTGTTATATCAAGTTTATATTTTTCTTCTATTTTTTTAATTTCTTTCTGAAATGGAATATCTGCATTTTTTAATTCTTCTTGACGTTTTATATCTGCATTTTTCATTTCTTTCAACATTTTTCTTCCTTTCGGTGGAACTGGTGGTTTTATTCTTGATAAATTTAATAATATAAATTCAGGTGGTATATTATCATCTAATGGTATTATACCTCTTTCATCAAATTCTTGTAGTTGTTGTTTATGTAATTCTTTTAATTTTGAAGTTTCAATCGAATGCTTTTCGGTTAGTAAATGTAAATCGTAATTATATTGTTTAATTATATCATCGTGATTTTGCTGTGCATTAGATCCTAATTTTTCTTCTTTTTTATCATCTAATAATTTTATATCATTATTTTGATGTTTATCAAGATTGGCGATCTCTTTTTCTTGCCTTGCAATTAATTCTTTTCTTTTATTTTCTTTGATTAATTTTTCTTTGGATTCTAATAATTTTTCTTCATTTAATTTTTCATCTTCTGTTTGGAATTCTTTATATAAATTATCCATTTCTATTTTATGTTTTTCTTTTAATAGTTTAAGTTTATTGTTATGTTTTAATAATAATTCGTCTATTTTTAACTGCCTATCAACACGTGCTTTATTAATTAATTCTTGTAATTTTGATGTATATGCTTCATTATCTTGTTTATCCAATTCTGCCATTAATTTTGCCAATTCTTTATCATGATCACTATGTAAATATATTATTTCCATACTATGTTTTGCCCGTAATTCTTCTATTTTAGATTCTTTATTTTTTTTTATTTCTGTTTCTATTTTCATTTGTTCATCTTGCATTGTTTTTTCCATTTTTAATTTTTCATCTTCTATCCTTAATTTTTCATCATTCATTGCTTTCAATATATTTACTCGTCTTTTCCTGATAGTGAAATCATAACTTTGACTTATTTTTATAATTTCTGTTCTATATTTTACGAATAAATTTATTTTATCTTGCAATGTAGAATCTTTTTTATATTCTTTTTTATATTCTTCATATTTTTTATCAATATTTACTTTTTTTTGTATTTTTAATTGAATAATTTCATCTAATTCCATATTTTTTACATTACTTAATAATTTATTTATTTGTTTTTTATATTTTTTCTTAATTAAATATTGACGAACATACGTTTTAAATGAATTAATTTTATAACTTGAATAATCATTTAAATTAAATTTATTTAATTCATTAAATAATATATTTAGTTCTTCTTTTTCTTCATTTTGTAATTTTATTATTTCTCGAAGTAATATGTCATCTTTTATATTGCCGAGAATAAAATCATCCTTGTTTATTTCTTTATCACTATCAACAATATCATCTATTTTTAAATATGGATAATCTATGAATAATTTATTTAAATTTATATCCAATATATCATCAGTTGGATCATCGAGTAGTTTATCTATTTGTTCAACTCCACCAACTATTTTATAAATTTGTAAATCTTGTTCATTTCTTGCTTTTAAATTCATATATAATTCAGGATTAGGTTTTATATATACAGGATCTGGTATTATATCGTGTTTATCATATCTTTCTTGAATAATTTTAATATTTTCTTTATACTTATTCAAAAGTTCTCGTAATGATGTATTCCATTGTTCCTCTGCATTAGATAATTTTCCAAATTCGCTATTTTGTAAATATAATTCATAACCATTTATATATTCTACATTTATTTTATATTTTTCATAATTAAATATTCTAATAATATTGCTTATTTCATTCCAATATTTATTATCAGGATCATTTTCTTTCAAATATTTAATATTATTATTTAATTCTGCCTGTATTAATTCACTTACTTTATTTTGATATATGTTTCGTATATTATTTCTTATATTTCTATATTTTCTTTTTACATATATTTTTTCAAATATACTGAGACTTCGCCCATATTTTATACCAGTTACTATTAAATCGCGTGATGGATGTAGTTCATTATTGAGCATATCTCCTTCTTGTAAAATTAGTGCTCTGTGGTGAATTTTATATTTCATTTGTAAAATATTTATTTTCATCAGTAATTTTTTAGATTTTTTATTATTTCTAATATCATTTAACGTTCTATTATCTCGTATGGATGGGTCGTTTTCCATCCTACTTAACTGATGACTATTAAATATATGATAAATAGCAGTATCATCATCATAACTATGATATCTGTCTCTCGGAAATTTACGCGTTAATGCTAATAAATCTTCATTATATTTTCGTCTTTCAAAACAATATTTATAATCAATAATACCATGTTTTTCATCATGATAATCTTTAAAATCTACGTTACCAAGCAACCAATAATCCCAATCAATTAATATTTTATCTGGTAATTCATCAAATATAAATCTTCCTTCTATTAACCATTCTAAATGTGCCATATATCTCCCACGTAATTTTGCTAATTCTATATCATATGCGGATTTTAATACAGGAATAGTTGCTTTTTTTGTATCATATTGTGTATCTTGCTCTTCCAATACAGGTTTAACTATAATCGGTTCAGGATTAATATGTGGAGTGGGAACAGGTATTTGTGCAGATAGTGGTTGATTTAGTTTTACAAATTGTGTATTTTCGTAGGTTTCTCGTTCTTCATATCGTTTAATTAAACTATCACGTGTTTCTTTTAATATTTTTTGTTGATTTTCATAATATGTATTTATTTCTCTCTTTTTTAAGATATCATATGTAGAATTTATATCTTTTAATCTATTTTCTTTTTGAATTAATAATGCATTTAAAAATATTTCGTACTCTAATTTTATTACATTTATTACAATTAACATATTTTTTCCAACTATATTATTTTTTGCATCTTCTAATGTTCGTATATCTATCGCTATGCGTATTTTATTAAATATATCATATTCAAATATATAATAAATAGCATGAGTATTGGAATTAATTTCATTTTTATTAGATTTCTGTTGTATTGATTTTAATTCATTGGAATAATTATTTTTTATATATGCTCCTCCTTTTAAAAATATTGATTCCCATTCTATTTTAAATACTTCACTGCAGTTAATACTTTTAGTACTTAAAAAATTCGATAATTCTATAATACATTTATTTTGTAGTGAAAGTAGTTGCGTATCATATGTACTTGCTATTGGAATTGTTGCTTTTTTCAAGTCTGGTAGTGGTACTTGTTCATCTGGTTTCTTAGGTTTTGTAGTTTTACTTATTATTTCATGTTTTTTAGTATTATATTCATCTCGCAATTGTTTCATTTCTTGTTTAAATTTAAATTCTTGTGATCTTTGCTCCTGATCTGATAAATTTTTGTATTGTTCTATTTTTTTAATTGTTTCCATATTATAATCTTCAAGTAATTTTTCTAATTCAATGTCTGCGTCAACATACACACCGTTGTCATGATTAAGTTTCCTGATATGTTTTTCATACATAATACTAATTTCATTTCTCATGATAATTTTACAATTAGATTCCACTCTATCCACTTTTTCAAAATACTCATTCAATTTACTTAAATTATTTTCTCTCTTCATATCAACTAATATTTTATCTGTTTCTTTTTTAATTAATTCCATATATTTTACTTGAATTTTCATAGTTTCTACCATTAATGGTTTATATATATTAAGAACATCCGGTTGATGTATCATTTGTCGATATATTATAATTATTTCATCATAATGCTTGATATACATTATAACTTTCTTTACCAAATTTATCCTTATCAGTGCAATTTTTATTTCATCCTTCGTTGCTGAATTTAATTCACTACGAACTTTTTCCTTCATTTCTTTTTTTTCTTTAAATTGCCTCAATCTTATTTTCATTAATTCGTTTCTGTAATTATCTTGTATTGCCTCTTTTGGAACTATATCGTACCCATTTTCTTCATATTCATCATCTTTATCCTCGTCTTGTTTTTTTTGTGTGATTAGCGGACTTGTAATTGATGAATATGGTGGTGGTCTTTGTGGAATCGGAGGTGATTCATTTGATGTTTTTAATTCTTCTTCTTTTAATTTATTTTCTTCCAACGCTTCTAATTCTTCTAATTTTTTTAAATGCAACAGCATAACTGTTTCTTCGGGTGATAATGGTTTTGGAAGTGGAATTGGTTGTGATGGTCTTTGCGGTATTTCAGGTTTATGAAAATACTCTACATAATTTTTATGGTATTTTAAATAATTAAAATTTACTATTTGATAATTTTCGGAATTCGTCCATTTAGTATTAAAATTAATATTACTACGTATTTCAACTGCATATATATTGTATTCAAATAACACATTTACTCTTTTTTTAGTTAAATGCGGTATATTATTATTATTTTTATATAATCTATGTATTTTATATCCTTTCGCTGTCGTATTGTTGTCCTCAAAATTATACGTCGATGTCAGTCTTGCAAAATCTGTAACTGTAAAATTTACAGGAATATTATATTTTTTACCATCGAGAGCAAATTCATGCTTACTGTCCTGTATTATATTTTTTTGAATTAAATGTTCTCTCAATAATTCCTCTATTTCATTTAGATGCTCCGAAGATGCATTTAATTTACTGAATGGTAAATCTGATTTATCGTCCTCGGCACAATATTTATCAATCATCTTAACATGAAAATCATAGTCACCTAAATACACTTCATCTTGATGATATTTACAGTAATGTCTCATCACATCTAATGCTACATTTTTTGCACAATCAACTACGTATATTAATGTATTTGGACTTTGTTCTCGTATATACAATTCTTCTAATTTTTTATCACATTCGGGAATATCATCAAATGAATTTCTGGTAAATTTGAAATTTGATATACTTTTATATTTAATTTGCTCGTCCAGTATAGGTGGCGAAACTCTCACATATTGTCTGTAATCGTATATAAAAACAAATATTTTATTAAGTTCGGCACTAATATTGTTGGCGGTATTAATATCGTTATTTTTATAAAATCCACGTAAAATTCTTTTACAGCATTCATTCCTTGCCTGTACTGTTACAATATTTGTTTTTGTAATTCGTATAATATCACTACGTTTAAAATATTCGCCTTTCAATCTATCAAATTTTTTATTATAATGTATCTCAAATAATTTATATATTGCATCATTTATAAAATATATTTCTTCATATGAAAATTCTACTAGACCATAAAATGGTTCTTTGTTTATAAATTGCCACATACTTGCTTTTAAATTCTCATCTTTTTCGCGTTCGTAATATTTTAAAAATTTACTATATGCAGTATTAATTCTCGCTTCACCATAGTATAATTGAACCATCATTTCATACATATAAAGTCCTCCATGAAATGCCATATTAGGACTATAATACATATAATGTAAAATTACATCTATTGTAGCATTAATATCATTATCAATTATATTATTTTTGTCATCTTTTATATATTTATTAATAATACATGTGTAAGATTTCCAAGAGGGATTATATTCTACTAAGTCATTATATTTACTATGATCAAATCGATATCCGCAATCTGTGAAATCATATATGCTGTTGGTCGTGCCCATTTATACCATATAATTTATTTTTTTTCTACGAAAATAATTATCATTTTTACAATCGGAATAATTTAAATTTATAAAATACATAATTAAAAGAATTAATACGATACATATGGCAATTAATAACAGATTGGAATTAACGGAATTATCATCACCACCTTTGGGTTGAAATGCTTTCATACGTTCTGCAACGATAGAACCTCTGGGAGGTGCTTGTGTGGATGATGGTTTATTAACTCCATATACCGGCGCACTCGGTAAAGATGATGGTATTACGGGCGCTGGTTGTGCATATGATGGTGGTGGGGGTGGCGCTCTTACTGGGTGTGTATATTGTTGAATTGGTGGGGGTGCGGATTGTGTTGATGACGACTCTGGTTTATATTGATATGGCGCACGTGTAGGTGGTGGGGGTGGTATTGCTGGCGCTGATTGTTGAACTGATGAAGGTGCTGATTGTTGAACTGATGAAGGTTGTTGATAAGATGAACGATCAAATACAGCTGGTGGTGGAGAAGGGAGTGATAAATTAGGTACTGACGGTGGTGCACGTGCTGGTGGTTTATCATTATCTGGGTCTGCTATTATTTCATCCTGCGGGTCTGGTGATTGCGCATGTTTTAAATTTTGCTCACATCCTTTTGAAGTGGCAAATTTAAGAAAATACATAGTTGGCGTTGCTAACGTGCCGTATTTTAAAAATATAGAAGAGGCATTTGCTTTTTTTAATCTCGGAGTTTGTTTATTAATTTTTGTCACTATTATTTGTAAATCATCATCCGTATATTCCGTCAATATTTCATATAGTTCAATATTTAATAAATTACCAGATTTTAACTTATCTAAATAACCTAAACCATTTGCAATATAAGTCATAATATACCCATAACATTTATAATTTCCTTTTCGTAAATCACGTAATATTTCATAAAAATTATCTTTTGATGTTTTATCACTAAATTCTATACCATTAGTTCCTGGAACGGTAAGATCTTCTTTTTTTTCTTCAATGTGTGGCATATCACGATGCTCAGTTGTTGGCATTGCTTTATCACTTTGACATGCGCCCATAATATTATATATATAATAATATTTTTTATATAATAATATAATAATGAGTGATGAAAATATTTTAACTAACAGCGAAAATAATTTACAAATTGCAGAGCAAAAAAAAATAAATATTTCAATTCAAACATCCACAATTGTCGCAAAGGCGGGCAATGACGTGCATGTTACAGATATCAATATTAATAAAGTAGTTGATATGATTAAAACATCGTTGAATGGTAGTAAATTATCCCCAACTGTCTTACTAAGCGTAGTTATTTATCTACTTGCAAAAATATCCACTCTTAAAATTTCATCAAAAGACACAAAAAAGAAAACTATAATATCTGCCCTTGACAAATTTGTTAATAGTTGCGACGATTTATCCATCGAGGAAAAATTATGTCTCAATGCACTGATTGAAGAAACTGTTGATAATATGATTGATGAATTAGAACTTATGAAAAGTAGATGTTGTGCTGTTTTATAAAAAATATAAATTAATCCAATTAAATCCAATTAAATCCAATTAAATCCAATTAAATCCAATTGTAAATTGTTACTGAATATTAATTACAAACCTACCTAATCATAACTTGCATTTGATGTTTCTTCTGTTCCGGGTTTCATATTTATTCTCGCATAATTCGATAATTTATCCACATATTCATTATTAGTATAACAAAAATACTCATATGAGTATTTATTTGATTTATTCCACTTGTCTTTATTATGACTGCGTATATGCCTAAAATTAATATTTATACCATATTCTATGGATAATTTTTTAAATAAATAATATGCAGGTTTTATAATATCTGCATTTTTTTTCTTATCAATATCTATGGATTTATTACGTTCCCAAGATGGAATAAATATACAAAACATATCTATCCAAAAATTACTATCAGTTATTAAAATTAAAGTTTTTGGTTTATGTTCAATACTCGGATATATGTCGTCCGTATGTTTTAAAATCCTGTATATGGCGTATCCTTCTGCGCGCTGATTACTTGCAAAATGTTCAGTATTATCCAAATTTCCATATATTATTAAATCGCCTAATTTAGGGAATATAATTGCCCATCCGGCGGTTGCCTCTGGACATAATTTATTTGGATGGCAACTTCCGTCGCTAAATGCAACAATTGTATCGGCATCAAATGCGTCTTTTATATGTAAAAATTTTTCTACGGTTGTATTTTTATTTTTTTTTTCTTTACTTTTTTTTTCCGTCTTATTTTCTACACTTAATATATTTTCGGCATTTAATATATTTTCTACATTTAATATATTTTTATCGCGGTTATCTGTTTTACGTTCCGCAATCTCATTAATGGAATTCCAATTAATTTTTGATAAATTATGTTCTTCTAAAATATTATTCGCTTTGATAAAATTATCACAATCTATAAATGAACCACCTAATGGACTCGGATGCGTCCAAAATAATATATGGCATTTATTATTTATATTATTTACAAATTTTTGAGCATTTTTACCCCATAACATAAATATTATTGGTCGCGTTTTGCCAATTTTAGATATATTATAAATTAAATCGATCATATAATCTTCCCAATATAATATATGTGCCCCCGCTACACCTCTTTCCGTAGTTAGGGCGGTATTTAATAATAATACACCTTGTTCTGCCCAAGATGTAAGATTTGCACTGGTTGGTATTTCCGTTATCAGGTTATGTTTTAATAAACATTTAAATATATTCTGCAAACTTGCGGGTATTTTTTTACTCATACTACTAAATGCCAATCCGTGTGCTGTTCCATTATGATATGGATCTTGCCCAAGAATAACTATTTTAATTTTATCAAGAGGAGTGAAACGCGCAAAATTAAACATATCATTAATCGATGGCGTATATTCTGTGCTCAGTATATAACTATTACTATCCTTATCATTTATATCATCGCGGAAAATATGTGATATATTTTTTTTAAGTATTTTTAACCAATCTGGACTAATATCTTTGAAAAGTATTTCATTCATCGTAATTTATGTCGTAATTTATGTCGTTGTATCGTAATATCGTAGTGTAGTTTATAATCTACTTTTATCTAAATATAAATTAATTTATATTAAAATGAAAAATCTATTAAAATAAATATAAACAGTATATAAAATTCAAATTTTATTTTTAATATTTGCCACCTCAGATAATTCCGCCAATGAACAATTTTTAAGTAATATTGCAATATATATAATAAGTTTTTTTGATAAACTTTCTATGCCAAGATATTTATGAGAAGTATATAAAAGCGGATTTAATATTTTAATTATATTTTTTTTCCTTAATGTTTCACTATTTTTAATTTCTTCTTGGTTTGGCAATTTACATAATTCAGTTGCTATAAATTTATTAATCATAGATAAATCACTCGGTCTTATTACAGATGCGACATCACTTCCTATATTTTCTACTTTATATTCTGCAGACTGCATTATGTCATCTGCGCTTTCGTAGTGAAATTTTGTCAAATATTCATAAATAAATTCTATAACATTTTCCGTATTAATAATTATATCTCCACAATACATTTCAGTGAGTTCTACTGTATTATTTTTATCATAATACATATTGGAGTCTATAATCCGTTTAAATAATTCTACTTTTTTGGCATTTTCATAGTTCAAATGATATAATCTGTCTTTATTTTTTATTTTAAAATAAAACTTCTTATCTTCTATTTCCTTTGCTTCTGTTTCTTTTGCTTCTATTTCTTTTACTATTTCTATTGATTTATTTGGTTCATTTTCCAATTCATTTATATCACATTTATTCAATTTATTTTCCAATTCATTTATATCACATCTATTCAATTTATTTTCCAATTCATTTAGTCTAATCTGTCCCGTTTCAGTTTGTTCGGTTTTATTTTCAAATCGTTTCATTTTATGTCCGCGGATATAAACTATCAATTTATTTTTATTTAAATCAATTTTGATTAAAATTATTATAATATATAAATTATAATAATGGAGTATTTAGAATACTGCTTAAAAAAAATAGACTATAATCAATATAAAGTTGCGGAAATTTTATTTGACACACCACTTATTAATTCATATTGCGCGACTAAAAATATATTTGATATGCGGGAATTGATGAATAATATATCCAGTAATTATCAAATAAATTATCTACTGAGGCAGACGAATGAATATAAATATCCATATTATGAAATGTCTGGATTAATTTATAGACTTTATTTTTATTTTGATGAAAAAGGCGACATAAATGCAATTGACATTACACACGAAGCAATGCCAATATACAAATCTCCGATGCCATTTTAAATCACTGACGTTAATAAATAACGAGTTCCAAACTACAAGCATCGCCATAAATGATAAACTTATAAATAATTTGCTAATCCCTGAATGGATGATCTACTATTTGTAATTGCTGATAATAAGATGCATTTTTAAGATCTGTCAGTTTAGAAACATACATAAGATGATGTAATATTTTCATATCCAACATCTCATAAGGCAACAGTCCCAAAGATATCAACGATAAAAATGCAAGAGTTCCACAATTTACACCGAGTGAATAACTTTCTACACCTATTTTTTTTCTAATACTCGATTGTAATAAATCGTAGTCATAATACATATGATTTAATGCAAAATTTATAAATGATTTAAAATGCCGTTTCTGTTCATCATTAACACTGACGTTAAGTTTCTTAACGAAACATTTGCCCTTATATTTCTGTATTCTTTCTTTGAGTGGAGTGAAAAAAACTCCACGATTAGAATGATGACTGCGTAAAGACATATATTCTATTCCATTAGTTTCAAATAAATAAGGTATAGATTTTTTTTTTGTGTGTGTTTTATCATCCGCATCCGCATTCTCATTCGAATTATCTTTACGCGCATTATCCACATTCACATTATCTTTACGCGCATCATCCACATTCACATTATCTTTATTCGCATTCGCATTATCTACTTTATTTACGATATCCACCATATACACTATCCCAATGTGCCCATAATAACTACCATGTAGCACAGAATTAAAATTATTATATGCTTTAAAAAGTATCATATCACCTGTATTAAAACTATCTATGTAATCGTCTAAAAATACTTGTGGAAATTCAACTGAATGAAATTGAGTATAGTATATCCAGCAAATAATACATATTACGCAAATACAATAAAACGCATTTAATATAAAACTCGACATTTTAACATTAACTATTAATATATACAATATATATATAATATATAATGCTTACTTTATTATCGAATGATAAAATTAAATCTGCAAAATGGATGTCTCAAAATGAAAGAAATCAAATAAATTCCATAACTGGAATAGAATTTATATTAAATTTGCTCGAATCAAGAATAGGTATCGGTAAAGATCCAAAACCTAAAATTAAACCATATGGAGTTGGTAGCAGAGTTCTTATAATACACGCGGGAACGGGGTCGGGTAAAACTGCACTCGTTCCACCCAACATCTATAAAAGATTTTTTGATAAATACAAACGTAATATTATCTGCACGGAACCAACGAGAGCAACTACTATGATGAAACCCGCCGAGATTTCTAAATATGATAAAACTTTCCTCGTTGGACAAAATATAGGATTTCAAACGAAATTAATTTCAAGAAAACCTATAAAAGGTATTTTATTTTGCACTGTTGGTATCTTACTGCAATATTTAAAAATTATTCCCGACGAGGAATTTATTAAAAGATTTGGATTTATTTTGCTGGATGAGATACATATTAGGTCGATTGATGCCGATATGATTTTATATAATCTAAAACAATTCCTGATGAGAAATTGGGATAATCCAAATTGCCCTCAGTTAATTCTTATGAGTGGAACTATGGATCCTGCAATGTTTTTAAATTACTTCGGTTGTAATAAATCCTCATATGTGCAGGTAGAGGGTTTAACTTTCCCAATAAAAACACATTATCCGCGTTATGATTTGACGGACTATATAAGTTATATTGTGGATACCGTGGAAAAAATACACATCGAGGGTATATTAGATATCGAGGAAAATAAATTAACACGTGATGTATTAATATTCTTACAAGGCACATTACAAATAACGCAAATAGAAGAAAAATTACATTATTTAAATGCATTCATATTCTGTAATTTGCAAAAGGCAAAACTACATTCTGCAGAAATGCAAAAAAAATATGTCGGCAGTAAGGAAGACGCGGAACCGGAGGCATATTATATATTACCTATCATGCTAATGTCGGAGCATATTTCTCGCGGATCACCAGAATATATTGCGGTTTATAGTGATGTGGAACATCTACATGTGCCAATTTATAAATATAAAAACAATATAAAAACCGTAGAAATAATAAAACACGTCCCAGTTAGCAGGCGCGTTATATTGGCAACGAACGCCATTGAAACTGGTATTACAATTGATACATTAGGGTATTGCATTGATAGTGGATGGGTAAAGGAGTTTCAATTTAGTCCAACATACGGTTCGACCGTAATGTTGGATAAAAATACTTCGCAAGATACGGTATTACAACGTAAAGGTCGCGTTGGTAGGAAATCCGTAGGAGATTTCTATCCATGCTATACAGAAACCACATTTAAAAATTTACCAGAACATAATATACCTGATATTTTAAAAGAAGATATAAGTATGCTATTGTTAAATATTATTATCAATGAAACAGAAACCAAATTGGAAACTAATATTACATATGCAAATTCAAATAAAATAAATTCAAATAAATTGGATATAAATTTAAATAAAACAAGTTCGAATAAAACAAGTTCGAATAAAACTTCTAATAATTATGACAACCGCACAGATGAAGATGATAATATAAGACATCAAAATGCATTTGGCGACGAACACATAATAAATAATTCACTTGACGCATCTAATAATCCATTTTTCACAGGTGGTAAGACAAAAAGATCCAAAAAATCGATAATTAACAACGCGGGGCAAACAGATGAAATAATATTTCAAATGAACCAATTTGACCAAAAATGGTATAAACTAACACATACAAAACAAGTAGATTTTTCAGCGTTAGATTTTATACAATATCCATCCGCAGAAAGTCTATCATATAGTCTGGAAAAATTATACACACTGGGTTTTATAGATATAAATTATATGCCTACTATTTATGGTTATTATGCGAGTTTAATACGTGGTATGCGTTTGGAAAATATAAGAATGTTATTTACTGGATATGCGGTTGGTGCTAATATTATGGATTTGATAACAATAATTGCATTTGTGGAAATCGGTTCTCATAAAATTAAACTGGACGCACGTGAATATAAACATAGAAATCCATTATTAGTTAGTAATGCAAAAGCATCTGCTTTCACAAAAGTGTTGAATGACGATTTCATAGAATATATATTTATTTGGAATGAATTTACAGAAATAATTGCCAATTGTAAGAAAATAAAAGATTTACCGGAATTATTAGAAGCGTGGTGCGAAGTGAATTATTTAAATTATCAAAATATGCTCGAACTTATCAATATTCGAGACGAATTAATAAGCAATTTGCTGGTTATTGGATTAAATCCATTTTATAATGGAATGGAACTCGCAGATTATAATTTAACAAATATTTTAAGGAAAAATTACACGTTTGGTATGAGTGAAATAAAAAAAATAAAACAATGTATTTATGAAGGTTATAGATTGAATTTATATATTCTAAATAACAAAACTTCAAAATATATAAATCATATATATTGCAACCAAATCGCATATATGCCAGTATCAAATAATGCGCAATATCTGTGCACTGCACAAACTATACTAAGGGGGAAAAAAGGAAAATATAATTTCTCACTCGGAGAAGTATCTATGATGGACGGATTTGTAGATGTCGATGTGGATTTTACACAACATTAGTTTATTATACATCATTTTAATCGGCATTAGTTTTATTATACATCATTTTTACTAACATTAGTTTTACGAATATTAGTTTTATTAATTTATATCTTATTCTGTTTCTTTTATTTTTAATTGTTCAACCGCATGTTCTATCAACAAATTTTGCTCATCAATTTTAACATCATCTATACAATTCACATTATCCACATTATCTACATTATCTACATTTATATCTATATTACAATCATTAAATGCATCGCTACTCGTATTATGTTCTGTTATACTCGTATCAGTTATATCACCGACATTATCTATAATATTTATATTATCAATAGATTTTTTTATATCATCCATACATTCCGTATCATAATACATCTTGATTAATTTTTGCCGACCGGAATTATATTTAGATTTTTTTTCATCTCGATTATGTAAATTACCTGCCAATGGATGAATTTTATTTTTTTGTAATTTTTTATTATATCTACCAACATGAAATTTATTCACATAAGATATTTCATCTTTATTTATATCCAAATCTGTATTTGTTTCAATCTTATCTTTATTTATACTCAAATCTGTATTCGTTTCAATCTCATCATCTGTTTCATATCCGTTGTCTAATTTTTTATTTGATAGTTTTATCTTACTCACTTTATTTACTTTGCAGTCTGCTATATTAGTCCAATATCTATCCTGTATATTTTTCTTGCCGGATATTGGATTATTATATCGAGTATTTTTTTCATGCAATAATAAACTACATTCTTTATATCTCGGTATATAACTCATATCATATCTTTTACAAGTAGGTCTTAAATAATCATATAAGTCTTTATTATATTCCGCACGTTGAAATATTGCATTTATAAGTTTATACGGGTCGTACTCATCTGTGAAGAACATTCCAATTCGCTCAATATAAATTACATTTGTTATATGAATTTTATTATTATATGATTGGCAAACAATTTCAAATATATTATCATGCCTATTTACTGATAATACCTGCTTAATATTATAAACAAATAAACATCTCGCCTGTTTATATTTATAATGCATTGTTTCTGGATTTATATAAGAACCAAGTCTCATATCAATATAGTAAGTTGTAGATTTTTCTTCGGTTGTATCTATAACATCGCATTTATAAATATAAGGAAGCAAATTTTCCATTTTGTATATTTCAATAAATTTATTATTCAAAATTCAAAATTTATATATTAGGTGTTAGTGAATAATATATTTATAATTTACGAGATATTTATAATGTATTTATAATTTATAATTTACGAAATATTTATGATTTATAATTTATAATATAAAATTCATTTTTAAAAAATAAAAATTTAATAAAAAATTGAATAATATAGATGAAAATATATATGATAAAGTATTTTATACATCATTAAAAAGAGAAAAACATAAATCACAAAACAGTGATGAAATTTTAGAATTCCAATTAGAAGACATGGATTTTGAATCATTAAATAAATTCAGATTAGGGTTGAAAATTCAACACAATATAGAAGTTAATTGTATATGCGATACAAAAAAATTTATTCAAACAAAATTAGATTGGTATAATTTCTGTAAAGAGAAAAATATTAATTCAACAGCAGAATATGAAAAAGCATGTGAAATATATGATTGCTTACCAAAAGAACCTGCTGAATTTTACAAACCATTTACGAATATTTTAAATGAACTAAATATCATAAAAAGACGATAATGATGAATATTATTTATAATTTTAATCCGGAATTGCATCTAAACTTAATTCCTGAATATATTGCATATATAACTTTTCGTTTTTTTCATTGTAAGGTTTTGATATTTTATCAATCCAATATTGTATTTTTTCTAAATTTGGAATTGGAATTTTAAATTTGGAAAATAATTTCATATTAAGTCCTTTTTGACAACTACCATTTATATAATTTTGATATATATTTTTTTGACATTTATCACTTAACATGAAGAAATTAATATACATTTGTAAATTTGGATTTTTACTGTGAATGCTTATTCCTCCATCATTTAAATAAAATTCATTTTGTATTAATCTAACGCATTCACTTGATATGCCAAATCTTGAAACAATCAATGTATTTCCATTTCTATTTGATTTATTTGTATAATATGATATATCTCCACCACCATAAACAGGTATATCCCCAGTTATATTATTTTTTTTTGTTATTCTTTTTCCGGGTAATATTTCACATAATTCATCTAAGTCTATTAATTCATATCCGTTTCCGCAACGGATATCATAATTTTTATAATCTTTTCCATTCAATGAATAATTCCCATTTTCTAAAATTTGTTCTTTTATTGCGATTGATACAAACTCATCATTAACATTAATTATATCGCCTTCATTTTCAATAAGAATTATATTTCCAAATTTATCTTCTGCAAATTTATCTTTTGCAAATTTATTCACAATAAAATTACTAAATTTAATTTCACTCGTTTTAGTTTCTGTATTATCAAATATAATGATGGATGTTTTTGTCGTTGTATTTTCAAATTGATCATTTGGAATACTTATAACTTCTCGAACATTGAAATTTTCAATCAAGTGTTTTCTTAAATTTGTATATTTTTTATCAAAGAATATTCCTTCTTTCAATACACCAACAGCAGTCCCTCCTATTTCTAATAATTCCATTTGTAAAATAAGTGAGCAACTTTCCTTATCATTTCCTTTAAGATCATATTGTTTTGCAAAATTTTTAATGCGATTACTACATGTATTGATTGACACTTTTTTATTATCATTTAATGATTTTTCGCATTTTTCTTTTTCTTTAATAATTTCTAATTGACTTGATAATTTATTATATCTTGTTTCCAATGTTGAATTTGATGTTTTATCTTCTAATAATTTTGTTATATTTTTAAGTTCTTTTTCAATATATTTTTTAATTTTTTCAAACTTAATTTGAATATTACTTTTTGTATCTTTATCACCTCCATAGGGTGGGTTAGTTAATATTATATTATAACGGCAATCTTCAAATTCATCAGTGAAAGAATTTTTATATCTTAAATTATTCACATCTGGTATAACGCCAGTTAAACAAAATATTTCTAATCCAGCAGATTTAATAACATCTTCATTCATATCAAAATGAAATATTTTTTTAATTTCTTCATTCCAATTAATCTTATTTGGATATTTTTTATTGAGATAATTTATATATCCAGTCGTGAAACCGCCTGAACCTCCAAATGGATCAATCATAGATGGAATACTACCATTAATATCGATATTTATATTTGATTTTACCAATATATATTCTATAATGTATCTGTTAGTAAAATAAGCACCCATTTCACTTATGGCGTTTTCATCTCTACCTATAAAATATTCATAAATTTTACCAGATAATTGCACATTACAAGTTTTTTCAATATTAGATATTTTATCAATTTCTATTATAAGATTTGATAAAACAGAACCTTTAATATTTTTTGGTATTTCATGAAATAATATATAATTTAATTTACTTTTATATATATAATCTAAAATATTATTAAAAATTACATCTACAAGTCGCTCATCTTGATGAGTATTTGCTAAATTAAGTAAATATGAAAATTCGCATTCAGGTCTTTTTAAATTTACTTTATCAAGTAATTTACAATCTTCTATTTTTTTTAATCCATAAAATACATTAAAAACTTTTAACGCATTCATACCATAACCAACTCCTGTATTTCGAAGAAAATTATGAATTTCATGTATTTTATCTTTTAACGCCTCTTTATTAGAAATATCATAATTAAATTCTACAAAATCATTACTAATTTCTTCTTCTGTATTTTTTATATCTTCTTCTGTATTTTTAATATCTTCTTCTGTATTTTTAATATCTTCTTCTGTATTTTTAATATCTTCTTTATTATTTTCTTTATTGGTTGATTTTTTATTAGTTGATTTTTTATTAGAAATCTTATTGCAAGATTTAATTTTTTCTTGTATAGTTTTTTTACTTATTTCTTGTTTTGTATCATGATTTATATCGATATCTTGATTTATATCGGTATCTTGATTTATATTGGTATCTTGATTTATAATAGTTGCCATTTTATTAATTATTTCCGTAATACAAATATTATCATATTTTTTTTCTAGTTCTACATCTGTTAATTTTGATAATTCTAATTCTAATATTCTACATTTATCTTTATGTTTTTGAGTTTCGAGATGTGATTTATGATGCGTTATTTGTTGATCTGCACTAGTTCCACATATACCACAATGATAAGTTTTCATATTTGATATTAATTATATAATAAATTAATTCAATTTTTAACACTAAATAAGTTATTTATTAAATATATTTTTTATATATTTAACATATAAAAAGTTAAAAAATATATTATAAATTATAAATTATAAGTTCATTGATTCTCTCATGTTTTCTAATTTTTTAATGTATTCTTCTGCTTTTTTTATCGAATTATCATAATAATGATTATATTTATGTGTCGGTTGTGAATTATCGGGATTTATCACTCTATGACTAAAATCATCACTACATTGTTGTAATTCGTAATATTTCCGTTCTGTATTCGATTTATTAATATAAAAATCATTTATATTTTTTTTAATTTCGTTATCATTTACATTTTCTTTATTATCTTGTTTCAATCTTAATAATTTAAGATAATTTTCTGATGCTTTATTATAGTAGTGCGTAACCCCATTAGCACAATTATCACATTCATCAGTCCTACCCTCAGTTCCTCCTCTAATAACAGATAAATTAAATTTTAATAACATTTTATATACCATAAATAAAATAACTACGAATAACAGCACGTATAAAAATATATCAACCCAAGATACATCCATTATATTATAGAAATTATTTCGGTATTTTAATATAATTATCATAATATGGATTATATGCTATATCCAGATGGCAGTAATTAATTGGATTTGACATAAAATCCACGGGATTATAAATACCACAATTGGTCGCCTCTTGGGTTAATATTTTAAAATTTGTCCAAAATTCCATTTCGTGTCCTATTAGTTCCGTTGATAAATGTGCCATCTCGTGTAAAACTATAAATTTAAGTGTATCTATGTCGTGAAATCGGTTTTCACCTGATTTTTTTTCTCGCAGGCAGATTGCAAAAACTTTACCTTTATTTTCCACATAACTTGTATTTATGGAATTTATGGGGTCGTTTTCAATAATATTATCCGGATTATAATTTAATAATAATAATTCCGTCATCCGCCTTTTATATTCCATACTTTTTTGCGTTTCGCCAATAACAGGAACTACATACCATAAATATTTATCTCTCATATATTCTATCAGTTGCAAATTGAATATATTAAGTTGCGCCAATAATTGCGATGCTTGTTCGTGTGTATTCGGTTCATAATGCCCCACGATACTATAACATCTATTATCTTGTGAGGAACACGCTTCTTTTCTTGTGCAATATACAAATATTTCGTGCGAAAAATACCATATCAAAAAAATCACACATAATAAAAATATCCAATGTTCCATATATTAATAAATAGATAATTCATATATTTTATAATTCGGTATATGATTTGTGTAATTTAGTATGAATTATGTAATTTAGTGTGGATTATATATATGATTTATATATTTGACAAATAGAATTATTTTCACTCGCGACAATTATAGATTCAAAATTATTCTTATATTCCCCAATTACCTTTGCAATAATTCGCCCGCAATGATGAACTGGTATTTTAAAATCAAATATACCCCTATCGTCTAATACTATTTTGGAATGCCCGAAAAATAGCGCAGTTTGAAATACTTTTTTAACATTTTGATAAAATGTGTCATCTGCGAGAATTTCCACATTTGGATTAAATAATTCCTCATCTGTCAATTCCGCATTTAGGGAATTACGAGTATTATATCTCATCGGGGTCAGGCATAAAGATATTTGCTTACTGTCTGCTGGGGGTAATATATTATAATCTGCAGTCGACGGATTTTTGAACATTAGAACCTTTGGGACATAAATAATATGATTAGTGTATAGGGGAAATACATCCGTAAATTGATTAATTATTAAACTATAACTTGTCGCAAGATAAATAGACGTCTCATTAATAATTCGCCCATTTTCAGTTCCACCACCGGCAATTAAGGATGATATACACACAGATAGCATACTGCCGGTATTACTTGCGATGTGTAATGAGTTTCCGTTCTTGATTTCTACTTTGCAGTTATAACATATTCTCATTTGCTTACTATGTAATGTCTCTTGTTGAAATCTATTTGCATTTTGATTATTTATCTTTTCCATATATTTTGCGCCTTGTGTTTCTGCAGTGTCATCTATTTTATCTAATATAAATAATTTTTTAAGAATTCCACCATGTGTATCATCCACCAGCGATAATTTGGCACATTTAGTTTCAGTATCCTTCCAAATTTTAATAATTTTATCTACTTGTTTCATAGTGCCGTCAGTATTTTTTGGATTAATATTTACAGTATTAATACCTTCACTAATCATGTCTTTTGTTTCTTCTTGTATTATATCCGTAGTGTGTTCTACAATTTCATCATCTGTATCTTCTTTATAATCTTGTTGATTATTTCTATTTTTAAGTGCGACGAGCACAGATAAAACATTTTGCTTCTGTATTTTTCCACTATGAACGTGCTGCATTAAAGTCGTTTCGATTAGATTTACAGTTTTCGCAAAATCGCGATCGTGTGTTATATGTTCTATATAAAATTGTAATAAATTATCCGCATTTTCATCATACGCGTCGCGATATTCTTCTAAATCGCCTACCAAATCTTCTCGTCGAATTTGTTTGAATACTTTTTTTAGAAATTTACTCATATTTATATATTTAATATTTATATATTTAAATATTAAAACTACAAAATTATATAATGGGGAATTGTATTAAAAGCAATAAGACAAATAAATCAAGTATGGATAAACCAAATATAGATAAACTAACTGATATAGATAAACCAAATATAGATAAACTAACTGATATAGATAAACCAAATATAGATAAACTAATTGATATAGATAAACCAAATATAGATAAACTAATTGATATAGATAAACCAAATATAGATAAACTAATTGATATTGATAAACCAAATATAGATAAATTAAAAACTGTAAATAAAAACCTGATTACAAAATCAACAAATTATATTACGAAAGAACCTATTTTTTTATATAATGTGTTTCATAAAAATGATGTTCGAAATACCATAAATATATTACATAGACTGCAGATAGATAATAAAATCAAAATTGTAAGGATGTATAATGTGAATAATATTCTATTAGTCTATGGTATTAAATCGACCGATGAATATATTACATTTGATATTGATAGAAAATCGAAAAATATTATTTATATAATACCCACTGGTATATCTAAATGTAGTTGATATCTAAATGTAGTTGATATATAAATGCGGTCAATATTCAAATGTATATGTTGTCCGTGATACAATTAATATTTAAAATACTGATTGATAATAAAATAATTTTCTCATGCATGTGATTTATGATTTAATATAAATTTTATGTTTTAATATTAATATAATGAATGAATTTTATAATATTCCGTTCAAATTACATATAATAGATATTTTAAAAAAAAAATGTTATAAAACAATAATATTCATAGGAACTGTGGAAGATAATATTAAAAAAGAATTAAAAAAAATAGAATCAGATTTTAATTCAAATAAAAAAATTAAACAAAATAATATCATCAAGAAATATTATGGTTCCAGATGGATGCAAAATTTAGGATTACTGGGTGCAAATAAAAAAATAGGTGGTGGTATGAGTAATATTACAGGTGGAAAAAAAAGCGAACAAAATACGAATAAAACAAATAATACAGATGATATAACCAGTAAAACGAATACAGGCACTAATAAAACTGCGGATATTAAAACGACGGATACTAAAACGGCGGATGCCAATAAAACAGCAGATGCCAATCCTAATATTGATGCAACTGATAATATAGTGGATAATATAGTGGGTAATATAGATAATAATTTTACCGCAGATAATGTTTTAAATAACGAATTGGAGACCGAATTAGACTTAGATGAATTGGCTGATATAGAATTAAATGAAGATGAACTTGATGTTAATTATGGTATAGATATCACAGATTTAGATACATCAAGTAAAACAAATCTATCCAATATATCAAATATATCCAATATATCTACACAACAAATACAATTTTCATTTATTAATTTATACACCGTAGATAATTTATTAGATTTGAAATATAAAATTTACTTGGCAACGGATATACCAATTTATGAGCAACATATTTGGTTTAATTACAAAAATAAAATAAATATTTTCTATAATTTGTTTCTCGATTCGCATTTAGAATATATAAATATAATGGACATCGACTCACAAGAAAAAATTAATGATGTTTCTATAAATATGAAATATTATAAATTAAAAGATACAATAAGGATTATATCAAAAGAAAATTTTATATTGCTACATCAATTATTTTTTAAATACGGCGTAAATGATTTATTTATGTGTAAAATAGACGACATCATACCAGAATTACAAATTACCGATAAATATCAGTTAGATATGTTATATTATGGTTTTATTGGGATATATTTTCCTATGATTAGTTATAATGTATTTTTAGATTGGAAAAATAAAAAAAATATGCAGGAATTATATCCAGATTTGTCACCAAATAAAAAACAACTCGAATTAAAATATGAACAAGAGGCACTGATAACAAACGAGTGTTTATTGCTCACGGCAAATAAAAAACTTACATCGAGCATAACGAGCACAATAATCGGCACAAATTTCAAACAAGAAATAGAAACAGTTTTAATATTGAGGAGTTTATTTGATTTAATACAACTTAATACACTTGTGGTATATTGTATTTTAAATGTTATGTTGGATAATCAACAAGTTATAGTAAGAAAATCTTATCTTGATGAACCAGAACCCAAGGACACACTACATATGAATTCCATACTTATTAAAATAAAATCATCGGTCGAAACTAATGATAGTATTAGACTTATTTTGTATAAAAATGGCAATTACATAATTAGAACAGATTGGCGAGAAGAGATGCAGATGAATTTTGATAAAATTATAAAAGACGTATCAAAACGTGTTAATCCCATAATTAAATTAATCAATAATACAAATGTGGCGCGATATATAGACATCAAGATACCAGAGTTAAATCAAGATATTGCAATTTTCACAGAAACATCATTATCATTTTACTACGACTCACAAACAACGAGTGGCAAATTTGAAGTTCTTAAAAAGATTTTATTAGACTATAATAAGGCAGGTATAATCAGCATGAAAGATAGCACATTAGACAACGAATATTTTTTTAATAAGGGGATGTATATTTATGACCCTGCGAGATTAGAAAAATCAATAACAGTATCTAATTATTATGAATATTTATCGTCGGGTATAATTAAACAAAAATGGCAAACCATATTTGAAAAAACCAGATTATTCCAAATTGGTTTAGTTGCGTCGAGAATAAAATTTATGATAAGTGGTATCCGCAACGATACGGAAATGGAGAATTTCTATTTATATTTAAGCGGTTTATTACATATTTACGAACAGAATACGCAGAATTTTAAAGAAAAACATACACAGCATGTGAAATCTTTGCGTAATCTGAAATTACAAGACCCATTATTATACGATTTCAAAAAAATATATAAATCAAATGTCATATATTCGAAAATATGTCAAAAACCACATCAACCGATTATAATGGATGAGACAGAATATAAACAACTCGATGAAAGCGGTAAATCTCGTATAACACGTTATTGGAATTTCACTAAGCAGATACCCGCATATTATTCGTGTCCAAGTGAAAAATATCCACATATGAAATTTACGATTAAGCGCCATCCGCTTGATTGGTGTATTCCTTGTTGTCAAAAAGTGGAAATGTCTGACCGAGTGAATATTAAAAAGCAAAATATTCATAATGAGTGTCTTAAAAAATTTATGTTCCACGGAGAGAAAATAAATTTAACAAAGGGTTCCCATTATATCGCCACTTATGGAAAATCAATAGAAGTAGGTAGATTATCGCGATTACCAGAAAATACGTTGGAACCACTTTTCTTTGATAAATATTCAAACGACGCCGGAATAGACCCCGAATGTATAATGTCTGATGGGTATTATTTATTGGGTATCGAACAAAACCTATCATCTGTGCAGAATATAGGATTTTTACATTGTTTAGTAATTAGTTTAAAAATGACTGTTAGCGAATTTCTACTCGATTGTAAGAAAAAAATAAAATCAAATGATGCATTTTTTAAAATATTAATTTCAGGTGATATACATTTATATTTTCAAAATACGGCAGAACTTATAAAATCTATCGAGCAATTATATGATATGAGTATCAACGGTGCGAATATAGTATCGAATAAAAATCTTAAAATTCCATGGAATGATATTTTTATTTCTATCGCTTATTACTATTATAAAATTATGGTGATATTATTCGACGATATACAAAAAGAAGTTATACAACTCGTGCTACCACGTGGTTTAAATTGTATAGATGATATGTTTCCAGATAAATATAAATATTTAATAGTATTAAGGCATTCTGGTAAATATAATCCTATATATTTACTTAATAATGAACTATTTAAGCGCACTGCACATATAGAAGTTAGACTTTTCGGGGCGACGGATGGTATTATAAACATTATAAAATCCATAGTTGGTTATCATTTTAAAAATGCAGAAGTGGATATTAAATACGATATTGATTTAGGCATTATCAATGAATTTGCAAAGCAAAATAAACTTACAATCCATCGATATTATGTAAATTATTCTAATTTGTGTTATGGCGTGGAATGTATGGGATGTTATATACCTATAAGTAGTTCATATTATGCAATGAGCGCAGGTGTCGAAATTATATTTGATGAAATAGAATTACCTAATATAATTTCGATAACTCAATTTGTTAAAAAATATAATTCGTGGGTCGTGAAATTGAGTGAAGGGAAAAAATCCGCAATTAATATTTATCCTCTAATTGAACCCAGAAGATGGATTGCGGTTGATAATTTAATATATGGATTTGTTGCAAATGAAGTTAATTATTATTGTAAGCCAATTAGTGCAAGTATGGCAAAAAGTATATACGGAGATATTCCAATTTATGAAATAATGTATTCACCCATACATATTAATAATATTATTAGTTCCGTTAGGAGTAAAAATAAGCGGGTAGGATTTTCAGATGAAATAAATAAAAAAATTAATATTGCAAAATATAATCATTATCTATATTATCTAATACTTCTACAATTTACAAATTATTTTAATAAAGAAAGAAATAAATTGATGCGTGGTAAATTGGTATCTGTTATTAGTAAAACTAATTTCGAAAAAAATACAGACGCATTAAAAGATTTTATAGCGAATGAAATAATCGACGAAATGGACATTATTAAAATTAAAAAAATAATACAATTGAACGATAAATCTATGATATATGAGAGTATAAAAAATAGTCATTTTGAATTTGATAAACATTTCATAGATAAATTGAAAAAACAACCATATAAGGTCATACTTAAAAAATTGACTGAAATATCAAAAAAAATTATTAAAATAGAAAATATTGCTGATATCATTATGCCGAATATTTTAACTGCATGTGACAAAGACGATGTTTCTGATTTATGTTCTGGTAGTCGATTAAAAGTTCCTAAAACCCGATTAGAGGAAATATTACAAATTATAAGTAGAGATTTGATGAACCCAACAAAAACAAAATGGATTTTTAATAGTATATTTATACAACACGTATTAGATTTCTTTAATTTTACTCATCATAAAAACGAAATAATAACTATCGAAGTTATATAAAATTGAATTAAATTATAGTAAAATAAACATTCATTAAAATGTCAGATATTAAAAAAGAAACCGATAATGATAACAGATGGATTTTCATTGCGGATGACATGGAAACTATTACTGTGATATGTAAAGATAAAATTATCCATCTGCAAAAAAGAATGTTGCCAAATATAGAATACATTAATACAGTATTCAGTTTTCGCGAAAAACAGAAAATAAATAAATATACTCTTGAATTTAATAAATTTGGAGCACATATAGTTAATACTTTATTGATGAGCGAATTTATTTCTAGTATATGTAATTTAGATGGCGAATATGATGATGCTGGTGATAATAATACTGATAGCAAGAAAATGTATAAAATATTAAAAAGAAATATGTTCTATGATACAGATGATTTTTACGAAGCGTTTAAATTAGCACATGAGATAAATTATACATATTATATTAAGATACTCCATGAATATTTTTCTTGCGACATATTCAACAGTTCACTGATTGATATATGGAATAGATTTATTGAAGTTAGAAATATTGAAAATTGTATATTTTACAATGTTTCAATATTTTCAAGAAATATAAATGGTATATCTGTAATTTATAATAAAAAGGTAGGAAATTTATTTGTGTTTTCAAATCCTTCAAAAATGGGAAAATATTTTAAAACAGAAGATGTAAAAAGTCTTGATAAAGGTCTCGATGGGGGTCTCGATGGGGGTCTCGATGGAGGTCTCAACGAGATAGAAAATATTAAAAGTCTCTGTGAAGACAACATTAAAGAAGATGAAAACAACATCAAAGAAGATGAAAACGAGAAAGATGAAAACAAGAACGGAGATGATGAAATAAATCTTATCAGATCTTACGATTCCATAGATGCGATTTATCACGATCTAACCGATGAATACATTTCACATATTAAAAATGAAACTAAAAAATTAATTACATTTTATGAACAATATGATTTCACCCCAGATATAAAAAATTCCATATTGAAGCATCTGCAGTTATTAGTAAGAATATGTAAATATCATAGAAAAGATACAATTAGTATGGCGCTGGCAACGGGAGATTTCTATGATGTGTTATGATATGTTAATTTATAAAAAAATGATTATTTTTTTATTAAAATATCACAATATTCGCAATAGTTAAATTAGAAACCGCCAGAAATGTCGGAAAATAAAGGAGAAATTGTCGCGAAAAAAGAAAATGTTGAGAAAGAATTTGATACAACTAATATTAAAATTATATGTAAAGATAAGACTCTTATTTTACAGAAAGGAATGTTGCCAAAGTTAGATTATATAGATGCGAAATTTAGTTTTCAAAAATCGCAAAATGTAAAAAAATTATCATTGAATTTTCAAAAATATAGTTCGAGTATAATTAATAATATATTATTATATGAGTTTATAAATAAATTCATATCAACGATTAACAACTCATCAGAGTTTTATGATACATATGTATTATTACATGAGATGAATTATACAAAATTACGTGATGTAATAGTACCGGATTATATGAGAAATTATAAAACGTTAAATATAGAATGTAAGAATGAAATAAATAAATTTATTAATGAAAAACTTGACGATGTAGATTATGAATTACGTTGTCTTTCCAGATTTACGGAAGATCATCAAATACCTTTTATTATAACGATATTTGGTAATTCTAATTATTACATATTACGTTATAATAATATTGAAGAATATTTAATAAATAAAGAAGATAGAAAAGCAGAGGAGAAAAAGTTTATTATATTCAAATCGGTAGATGAAATTCATAAAACTCTTAATAAAGAATATTTTCAAAAATTAGAAGACAGTATTCAGGTTCTTATATTATTTTGCGAAAAATATGATTTTTACAAAGACCCAAAAAGTTTTCCGATGCAGAATTTACAATGGATGCTTAGATTATGTAATTATCATAAAAAAAATATTATTAATGTCGCACTAAACGCCGGCGATTTTTCATCTATGAATTAAATAAAATTGATTTTTTTATGAATATTATATCGCGATGTCAAAAAAAATCCCTATATTGGCGAGAGTTATTAATAAAAATAATTCTATTAAAATAATATGTAAGGATACGATTATTTATTTACAGGAGGGAATGTTGCCAGATATAGATTATATAAAGTCAAATTTTAATTTTCAAAAAACACAAGGTCAAAAGAAATTAACTTTGGAATTTTTAGAATACAATTCGTGGATAGTAAATATAGTATTATTACGTGAATTTACTTGTCATAATGATTTATGCGGTGATACATTTTTAAGTTTATATTGGTTGAATACTTATAATTTTTATGCAGAATATAGTTTATCTCATTTTATAGATTATTCCAGTTATAACAGTTTATTATTAAATTGTTATTTTGAAGACCGCGATATTCGAGATATGGACTTAACAGATATTATTAATATCAGTGATATTTATCGTGGCGCGAGTGTTTATTGCATGTCTCGATTTTCAAAAATAATTAATGGAATTTTTATATGTTATCTAAATAAAGACAAAAAATTAATTAGATATGTTTATGCAAATCCAGAAAATATGAAACAATATATAAAAGATACGGAAGATAAAAATGGTGGATTAATAGATGCCGAATACAATAATAGGCATAAAGAATTATATAGTAAGCATATATATTGTTCAATAAAAACAATTCATAATTCTCTCACAGAAGAATATTTTATTCATCTTCGAGATGAAATCGACAAACTTACATTATTTTGTAAAAAATACGGATTTACGGAAAACAGTCTTCCTGTGAAACATCTGCAACTGTATGAACAAATATGTAGTTATGATCGTAGTTATGGTTATGATGGTCTTTGGGATATCGATTAATAAAATTGATTTTTTTATGAATAATATTAATTCTATATATCCGCAATGTCGAAAGAACGTCGGTCTATTTCTAATAGAATAAGTTATGATACGGATCATATTGAAATAATATGTAAGGATAAAACTATTTATTTACAAGAGGGAATGTTACCAAATATAGAATATATAAATATAAATTTTAATTTTCAAAAATCACAAGGTAAAAAAAAATTAACTTTGGAATTTACAGAATATGAATCGCATACTGTTAATAATATATTATTGAATGAATTTATGAATAATGATGTTATCTATATAAAATATCATTGGGTTTTAGTCGATAATTTTTATATGGAATATAGTTTATCTCATTTTATGAATTATTTAAATTACAGTAGATTATTATTAAATTATTATTTTAATAATTATAATAATAGTAAAAATAGTCAATGTATGTCTATATTTTCAGCAATGATTAATGGAATTTATATATATTATCCTGATGATGGAGATAAAAGGGTTTTTTATTATGTATATTCAAGTCCGGAAAATATGGAACAATACAAAAAGGTAGAAAATGAAAATAAAGGACTAGATGACATGGATACATCATTCATACTTGAAAAAAAATCTTATAAAAATTTATTTAATTCAATAAGCAATATATACGACGACCTTAGTGAGGAATATTTTACTCATCTTAAAGACGAAGTTAAAAAACTTACAACTTTTTGCGAAAAATACGGATTTACAGAAGACCGGAATAGTCTTCCTATGCAACATCTATTACTGTATGAGAAGATATGTGGTTATGATAGTTATAAAATTATAATAGATAAACAAATTGCACTAACTACTGATAAATTTAAAAAATTAAAAAAATGATTTTTTTATCATAAGAATACATATTTATAATGGACGCGTTGCAAATAAAACGGTTAAAAATAAAAAATAATACTAATTCTATTAAAATTATATGTAAAGATAAAACCATTTACTTACAAGAGGGAATGTTGCCAGATATAGAATATATAAAGGCGAAATTCAGTTTTCAAAAAACACAAGGTATAAAAAAACTAACTTTGGAATTTGCAGAATACGAATCCGGTATGATTAATGAAATATTAACAAATGAATTTATAAATAATAAAATTTCATTTTCATTTTACTCATTAAATATACCAGTGCAGGAATTCGATACTATATATAAAATATGTCATGAAATGAACTACACGGGATATTGTGAAAAATTGCTAATAAATTATATGAGTGAATGTGGAATGAATGATAAATTTAAAAAAAAATTATTCGAAGTATTGAATTTATCGGATGGTGAAAAATATAAATTAACGTATTTTTCACATTTTATGATAATAGATACAATATATCATATATTTATCACTTATATACCGAAAACTCAAAAGCATTATTATATTTGGAATTGTAATGCCGAAACTAAAAAATATTTAAAAAATAAAGAAGATGAAAATAAAAAAGATGAAAATAAAGGAATTGAAAATAAAGAGGATGAAAATATAGAGAATGAAGCGAAATATATTGCATTTGATACAATAGATGCTATTCATGCAGATTTGACAGATGAATATTTTTTAGAAGTAAAAAATAATACAATTAAATATATTATAAATTTTTGTGAAAAATACGGATTATATAAAGATGCAAAAAATCCCCTAATGAAGCATTTAAATTTCTTACTAAGAATTTGTAGATGTGATAAACAAAATATTATTAATACCGCATTATCAGAAACATTACATATCAATAATTAATAATTATTAAAAAAATGATTTTTTTTAGATAATAAAACATAAATTACAGTGAAACATTTTATAGATGGAATCTAAAACTAAAATACAGAAAATAAGGCATGATACGAACCCTGTTAAAATCATTTGTAAAGATAAAGATATTATTTTACAAGAAGGGATATTACCAGATATTGATTATATTAATGCAATATTTAATTTTCAAAAAACACAAGGTCAAAAAGAATTATCTTTGGAATTTGCGAAATACGAATCATGGATGATAAATGAAATATTGACTAACGAATTTATAAATAAGGAAATTTCTTTCACTGATTATTCAGTATCAGAATTTTATAAAATATATGAAATATGTCATGAAATAAATTATACAAAATATTATGAAAAATTAATAAAATTTTATATGGATGATAATAGTAACAACACTATTACATATATTATTAGATATGAAAAAAAATTATTTGAGTTGCTTAACGTAGAAAATCCAATATATCAACTAACATATTTTTCGGAATTCATAATAAAATCTTGTATGATACATATTATTTATCTAACAAATAAAGCAAGTCATTATTACATATGGTTATGCACTGATAGTACCAAAAAATATTTAAAAAATATAAACGATAGGAATAATCAATATATTGTATATAATTCCATAGAAGAAATCTATCACGATTTAACAGATGAATATTTTGATTATTTGGAAACTATTATTAAAGATCTTATTGTATTTTGTGAAAAATATAAATTTTATAAAGACGTCAAAAGTCTTCCAATGAGACATCTACAACATTTATTAAAAATATGCAAATATGATATAAAAAGCGTTATCAATATCGCATTAAGTAATCGATTTCATATTAATAAGTAATATGTAATATGGAATAAATTTAACTTTTTTTTCTTTATATAATGAGTGAAACCGGTAATGTGCAAAATACACAAAATACAGATGACAAGAAAGAATTAATTTTGGATAATTCATCTTCGGTAGATGATAATAAAACAGACCTCGTTAGTGTATCTGGTAATTTAGTTGGTAAAATTAATTATAAAATGTCCATATTTTTATTCATAGTTGGTCTAATAATTTACAGTGATGTATTTATAGATAATTTTCTTCGTAAATTCGAAGGTTGTGTAGAAGATTCAAGAGTAACAACAAAAGGAACTATCTATCAACTTATTATTGTTAGCGTGATATTCGCGATATTAGATTTATTGATTAAATTGGAACTATTATAAATTAATATATCAAAATTTGCCAATCTATCACAAAATAAGTATATTTATATTTATTAATCCTTATCACATTTTGTATTAACCAACGGATGAATATATTTTTTTTCTATTTTTATATATTTTTTAATCAATTTATTTATCTTATTTAATTTTTCAATTTCGACAGGTTTATCATTCATATATATAAATGTTTCATCCTGTTCCTTAAATATACAATCAAATTCTTGCGCAACTTGATGTTCAATATGATATCTACCAAAATCATCATATATACTTGACGCAGAACATTCCGCATTGATATCACCCACATCATATTCATTATTAATCGTCCTAATATCTGTTAATATTTCGCTCGCATGTTTCACATATAGATATCTCAACCAATAATAAAGTTCTTTTATTTCCTGCTCCGAATTTCCACCATCGAAGTTAATTTTACCTTTCTTTAATAATTTAACAGTCGTTTTCTTTCCAGGCGACCCAAAAGATGGTCTATAAAATTTTATTATGAGACAAAAACATCTATCTGTATTGTATGTCATCTCCGCGATTTGTAGTGGATTGTAATTGCCTATATAATGTTTAATATCCGCGATTAATTCACTATCCACACCATCTAACATATAGTCTAAAAATTCATCATATTTATGCGATTTCTTTTCTGCTATGATAATATTTTCTAATTTTTCTAAATCTACGTGGTAATAATAATTTGTCAATCTTACTTTATAATTTCTCATAACCGCGGTAAAGTTTGTTATTTGTATCGACGTATGAAATACATTTTCCAGATAACATTTTAATTCGTGTATAGGCACAACCAGATCGTACATATTTGGATTGCGAACACCGGGAACCTGAAATACACCAGTGCGAAATAACTTAATTTTATATACAGTTCCTAAATATTCGATGGGGAACGTTATTTGGGAACTGAAATATTTTCCAGTCCCTTGTGTTTTCCTCTTCATTTTAAGTTTTGGTTTTGGTTTTCTACCTCTGATAGATTGTTTCTTTTCTTTATTTTTACTTTCATAAAGTGGATTAAATATTTCGCCATAATTACATCCAATCATAGTTATATGACCTGTCGGTGCTGGTAATTTTCCAAATAAATCTTTCTCATTAAAAAGAATTCCCGTCATCTCACCCTGCGCAGTTAATGTGCTCGCTATGAGGTCTGTAAATAAATCGGAGTTTTTTGTTAAAGATGATAGATAATTATTTCTCTTTTCATATACATCTCTACTATATGGAGTTGTATTGTCGAATATTTTTATACCCATTATTTCTTTGTAAATTCTATCATTAGATTTTGGATACCACGGAATATTAATTTGGTCTTTGAGAAATCCACTTTTAGTGCGTTCTGCATATTCTGCATTTTCAAATGTATTAATGTTGTTTAGTTCATTTTTATCTGCTTGTATAGAGTTTTTAATATCCGTTTGTATGGCGTTCTTAATATATATATGCGTGGATTTTGTAATTGCAGTTTTAATATTATTTTGTAAATCTTTTATATCCTGATCGATATAGTTGAGTTCATTCGTTATATTATTTATATCATCTACATCATCTATATCATCTACTGCATTTATATCATTCTTATTTTCCATTTTTATTAAAATGGTTTTATATTTAATATTTAATATAAATTCATTTTTAGATAATCTATAATAAATTTATTTAAAAAAAATATTTTAATTTATCCTAAATTCTTTACATAATTCTCATATGAATTAATAAAATTATTATCTTCTATTTCCTTTATATGTAAGGAGTCCAAAGAGTCTATTTTATCTTGATATTCTATTTGCGTTAATTCACCGCCGTATTGTATCATTTCCGTTGGTTCGGGGGATGGTTGAATATCTAATATATTTTTCCCTGTAAAAATTTCATATAAATATTTTAACATTGCCATTTTATTTAATCTTTCTGCGATATCCTTAGTATATAATAAGATATATGCCGCGACGCAATTATGAGAACAAAAGGCGCCTTTTGTCGTAATATATACATTTCTTTTATATAATTTTTTATCATTACTCTCATTATCTGTATTCGGTTTCTTGGGATTTATTAATCCCGTAGATATATCTGCGATAGGTTCGATGGATTGCGGTTCGAACCATGGTTTATATTTAATTTGCCTATGGCATCTCCAACAATGAAGATTTGTGGATTTTACCCAACTATCTAAATCTATGAAATTAACTGGTAATTTTTCATATATTATTTGCTTTTGTTGATTGTCTGTTATTAATCTATCTTGGAATATATCTTCTATTCTTTTGCAATCTTTTTTATACACGCCACGTAAAAATAAAATACTGTCTATATTTTTGTATGATATCGACTTAATTTTATTCATGTTATTAATATACATTTATATTTTTTGTTTAAATTATAAAGCGTTAAATATATAATGGAATATGAGGATGTAATTTTTACAAACCATTTCGGTAATAATATGGATTTTGCATTTTTCGGCGATGGAAATAACCAGACTGCAAATCCATCATTGACGCCGATGTCGAATTCAACGTTAAATTCACAACAAAATCAACAAATGTATGCGCAGCAAAATCAACAGATGTATTCGCCACAAAATCAACTCAACACGTCGCCAAATCAACTCACCACATATCAATCTCAAATAAATGATTATAATACGCAGAATTATAATTTACCGAAATATATGACGAGTTTTATACCTAATAACTTTACATATTATAATCCAATGCAAAATCAAAGTCCATATCAAAATCCAATACGACAAAATCCAACACAAATGCAAGATATACATTCTATGCAGTTAGCACAATCTACACAACCACAAAATTTAATACAAGACGTACCAGATACACATTCTACGGTCGATAATAATATACAATCGGCATTAATTGGCGGGTGTAATAAATCTATCGAAACATTTATAACTTGCCCCAATTGGATTACGGATAAAAATTTAATGTTTTTAATTTTAATTCTCGTAGTATGTTGTATTTTTCAATATATGCAAATTAATAAACAATATCAAATTATTGAAGAATTTATTAAAAATAGATAAATCAAAAAATAGATAAATCAAAAAATAGATAAATCAAAAAATAGATAAATCAAAAAAATATTAATGTAGATGTAGATAAATTATTATCCAAAAAATAAATTAAAGAATTTATAAATAAAAATTAAATAAAAATTAAATGAAAAATTAATTTAATTATTTTTTTTATTTATCTTGTAATGCAATAAGTGCATCGCGATATTTATTATCTGAAATTAAATTATCATTGTTTTTAACTCTATCTCTGGAATATAATAATAAAGATGGCAATAATTCGAGTAAAATTCTCCACCCATGACCAACATTATATCCTTTCATAATATCACCAACGAATGAACTTGTATTATATCTCATACGATGGAGTTTTACTTTCACGGACTCAGGCCAACCAACCAAATCTATCTTTGACCCAAAATATTCATTCTTGCCATCGAAAATACTTTCCATACCATACGCCATTGATAAAATTATCTCCTCGAACATATCGCAATAACGCAATCGGTCATTTTTAATTTGCAGAATGCGTAAAACAGACTTAATTTCTTTTCTTGGCGAATTATGATTTACATCCTGCACTCTTGATAAATCTATACCTTCGTTTATCAAGTTCGTTTTAAGTAAATCGATCTGCTCTAAATTACGCGCAACTTCATCATCTTCCTCTTCTTGATTAATAAAAGTGGAATCATCATCTACGCGTTCCATATTACCAAGCACTTTATTAATATGGCGTTGTTTTTTGTCTTCGATTGTCATCGCTTCGAGTTGCGTATCTTCTGGATTTGATGGAGACCATTTAGCTAGTTGCGATGTGTCGTTTTCCGATTCACTATCAGACTCATCATCGGTGGAGTCCATATTTATAGTGTTCAAGTTCGCATTAGTCGCCTGCAGTTTTAATTTATCGTGTTTTTTTTGTTGCTCGTCAATCAGCGGTAAATTAAATCCGGCATCTAAATTTTTTAAATAATCGTCAAAATCATGTGTTTGTCCTTCGAGGGAATTATTTTTTTTTGGTTTATTATGTATAATTTCATCTTCTAATTCCTGAATATCTTGAATATTAAAATCATCGTTCTCGTCCATAATAAGATTACCAGTGCCCGTCGCATTTATAGATTGATTAATTGACATATATAATACATTTGATATATTTGTTTAAATGTTGTAAGTAAATTTTTAATATTATTTTTAATATTATTTTCATAAATAATTTATTAAATTAATTTTATAATAAAGTGTTAAATTATTATAATTATAAAACGTTAGGAGAATATAAAATATGTCAATTAAAATATTAAGTTTCGATTGCGCTATTAATAATTTAGGAGTTTGTTATATGGAATACAATCCGTTTATATATCAGCGAATTTCATATTATTGTAGAGAATTTAAAAATGCAATGTGTATTGAGGAGGACAATAAAATAAGAATAAATAAAATTAAAATTTTGTTGGATATGCTAAATCTGGATATATCAAAATCTATAAAAATATCATATATTAATAATGTAAATTTAATAGGCGATGTTAAAATAGCAGATACAAATGCGTTATATAGGGCAAAGGCATTAAAACTCTTTTTAAATTCTATTAAATCATTTTCACCAAATATAATACTTATTGAATATCAAATGGGTATAAATGAAATATCACATTCTGTCGCATCTCAAATTTTATATCATTATGCTGTGGTGAATAATGCAAATAATAACAGCAATTTTAATATTGTAAATGATAACTGTGGTTTTAATAACGCGAATAATGT